>Ga0207665_10000067_pt1 | contig 67657 bp, 61 predicted proteins | sample LARL112metaG_FD_184351 | JGI IMG/M metagenome (GOLD analysis project Ga0207665, IMG submission 184351) | Corn, switchgrass and miscanthus rhizosphere microbial communities from Kellogg Biological Station, Michigan, USA - LAR L11-2 metaG... | ecosystem: Host-associated > Plants > Roots >... | reverse complement strand
CCATGAACTTCTGTATCCGCTTTTGACTGCGATTGACGCCGTGAAATTGCAGTCCGATGTTGAACTGGGCGCCACGGAGCAAAAATTCAACTTGCTGGTGCACCGCGAGATCCAGCGTGAATATGGCCTGCCTGGACAAGCCATTCTGACTATGCCGATTCTGGTCGGGCTTGACGGCCAGCGCAAAATGTCCAAGAGCCTCGGCAACTACGTCGGCATTACCGAACCGCCCTCCGAAATGTTCGGGAAACTTATGTCGATCCCGGATGATCTAATGTGGAGCTATTGGGAGCTGGTCACGGACCGCACCGCGTCTGGAATCGAGGAAATACATAAAATGGTTGCCGCTGGCTCAGCTCATCCCATGGATGTAAAGATGGAACTCGCGAAAGAGGTGATCGAAGCATTTCACGGCAAGGAAGCCGCGCGCAAAGCCGCGGAAAACTTCCAGCGCGTCTTCCGTGACCGCCAGGCTCCCGAGGAGGTAAGAGAAATCGAAGTCACCCATGAGGGGGGAAGTTTTTTCTGGAGTGAACGCCGCGACACAGTCTCACAAAAAGCTTTGTTGCCAACTTCATCGTCTGGCGTGGAAAAGTGGAGCAAGCTCTTGGTTGCTCTGGATCAAATGCCCTCGGCCGCAGAGGCTGAAAGGCTTATTAAGCAGGGTGGATTTGAAATTAACGGTTCACCTGTTAAAGACCCCACGCACAAGTTGGACCTAAACCAAGCGAGATCTTACGAAGTCCGCCTCGGGAAGAAGAAGTTTCTCCGCATCATGGTCGAATGACTTGAGCAACCGTAGGGGCACGATACATCGTGCCCTTCTATCTTAATCGAAGATTTCAGCGACGAGTTTGGCCACATGTTCTGCCACTGCAGGCGCGGCCGTCAGGCCCGGCGACTCCATGCCCACCAGGTGAATCGCTTGCGGCACCTGGGGATCCCGCGTAATCACAAAATCCGCGATTCCTTTGCCGCCTGGCGGAACCAGTTTGGGCCGAAGCCCTGAATACCCCAGTTGCAGATCGCGCTCCTCGATTTCCGGCAGCAGCGTTTTCGCGCTGTGCGCAAAGTCCGCAATCGGCAAGCGGCTCTTCTCGTAGTTGTCTTTCCCCTCGACGTAGGTCGCCGTCGGCCCCAGCAGAAATGTTCCCCACAGCGTTTTTGTAAAATGCACGCCGAGACTCAATCCATCGCTGTGCGGCAGCGGATAAACAAGATTATTGATCAGCGATGACCGCGGCCCGCGCACCTCGCAATATTCCCCGCGGACCGGGTAAATCTTCCACGAACGATTCCCCAGTATCGCCGCCACTTCGTCCGCATACAGTCCCGCCGCATTGATCACGCAGCGCGCGTCGATCGTTTCGTCCTGGGCGTCTTCTTCGTCGCCGATACGCAGCCCCACGCGGATTGTCTCACCGGAAGGTTCCAGCGAAGTGACCTGCGCACGCGTAACCATATTCGCTCCCTGATTCGTCGCCACCCGCGCGTAGGCGTGAACCAGCTCTTCGGCAGAAACAATCCCCGTCGAAGGCACATCCAGCGCGGCGACTCCTTTGATGTGCGGCTCGCGTTTGCGAATCTCATCCGCATCTATCAGCCGCAGTCCCTCGACGCCGTTGTCTTCACCGCGCTTTTTCAGCGCCGCGAGTTCCGCCACTTCGTGTGCATTCGCGGCCACGACAAGTTTTCCGCAATGGCGAAATGGCACGTTGTGTTTTTTGCAGAATTCATAGGTCAGCCGGTTGCCTTCCACGCAAAACCGCGCCTTCAATGAATTTTTCGGGTAATAGATACCGGAGTGGTTCACGCCGCTGTTGCGCGTGCTGGTAGCCATGCCGAGCTTAGGAAATTGCTCGACAAGAAAAACGTCCTGCCAGCGCTTCGAAACGGCATTGGCGATCGCGCATCCAATCACGCCGCCGCCGATAATCAGAATATTGGCCTGGTCCATATGTGCCGAAGTTCGAAATTAGAAAATCGAAACCGGAAAGAGGAAGCGCAGCCTTCTATAGCTCCCTGTCGTTGCCGGCCCCATTTCACTTTTCCATTTTCCGATTTCCAGCTATTGATCGCCGCTCACGGTGTCAAAGTACGGCGCGCAGGGAACCAGCCGCGCCTCCGTCCCGTCGTGTACCGCATAAGACGCCTGTTTGCTTGGCTCGTAGCCGTTGCGCCACAGCGAAGCCGCGCCGTGTACGCCGTCTTTGTTGATGGCGTAGAAATAAATGTGAAAGGTTCCCAGCTTTTTCTTGTCGTTCTTGTAGTTGCGCGAGATCCGGGCCATTGCTTCGAGGCAAGCGTCCGTCGGCGATTTTCCCTGCCGCATCATTTCGATAATCGTATGCCCGCCGGAAATCTTGATGTTTTCCTCGCCCTTGCCCGTCGAACCAGCCGCCCCCACTTCATTGTCCACGCAGCAGCCCGCCCCAATAATCGGCGAATCTCCCACACGCCCGGGAATTTTCCACGACAAGCCCGAAGTCGTGGTGGTCGCCGAAATGTCACCGTTGGAATCCACGGCCATGCACGGAATCGTACCTGTCGGTGGACGTGCGATCACGCGTTCCGCGTACGCGATTTTTTCTGGGTCGCCGTCGAAAATCGCCGCTACATGCTCTTTCCACTCCGGCGAGTCGATTCCCGGCCGCCAGTTGAAAGACGACTTCGCTTTCCACGCCAGCCAGATCTTTCGCGAATGCTCCGTGAGCAGATTCATCTCCTCGAAGCCTTCGGCCACCGCAAACCGCCGCGCGCCGTCACCGACGATCATCACGTGATTGGTCTTTTCCATTACCGTCTTCGCCAGTCGCGAAACATTCTTGATCCGCCGCACGCTGGCCACCGACCCGGCGCGATGCGTGGGCCCGTGCATCACGCTGGCGTCCAGTTCCACTTCGCCCTCTTCGTTCGGCAGTCCGCCATAACCAACCGAATCATCGTTCGGATCGTCTTCCACGACCGTGACGGCAGCCACTACGGCGTCCAACGTGTCACCGCCCTTCTTGAGAATGTCCATGCCCTTGTCGAGCGCATGCAGCCCATTGGCACTGGAAATAATCAAGGGGCGCTTCCCTTGCGCCATCGGCGGGACACTTGCGAGAGTCGGCGCCACGCCGCCGTTTGAACGCGCTGCTCCAAACAGTTTGCCAGCGCTGGCAACAGCGCTCCCCGCCAGCGAAGTCAGAAAAAACTTACGTCGCGACCAAAGTTCCATGGGAACCCCTCCTCAGCATGCGCACCGCAATATACAACACTTGTCGGTCCGCGGTTCACCTCCGCGGATTTGGTCCATTGGGGAATGGGCGCCACAGCGATTCGAAAGCCGGGCATTTCCGCTAGCTCGAAGTGGCGGACTCCGCGGGGAATTCACCTTCCCAGCGCGCAATTACCACGCACGCGACACAATTCCCAAGAACAGTTACCGCTGTTCTGCCCATGTCCATGAGCTGATCGATCGCAAAGAGAAGAAACAGCGGTTCCATGGGCAAGTGAAACGAAGTGGCCGCGCCAAAAACAATCAGGAAGGAAGCTCGCGCTACGCCGGCGGTTCCTTTGCTGCTGATCAGCAGCGTCAGGATCATCAGAGCTTGCTGCCCGATGCTGAGGTGCAGCCCCGCGGCCTGCACCACGAAAAACAAAGCCAAGGATTGATAGAGACTAGCGCCATCCATATTGAAGCTGTAGCCCGCAGGGAGAACGAACGCCACAATTTCGCGCGGCACTCCAAAAGATTCCAATTGCTCGATCGCGCTGGGCAGGGTGGCCTCGGAGCTTGCCGTGGCAAATCCGATGGTGACCGGTTCTGCAGCAGCGTTGATAAAGCGTTTGAGAGGAATGCGTGCCCACAACACAATCGGCAGCAAAACACATACGATGAAAAAAGCAAGCGCAACATACATCGTCGCGAGCAGCTTGGCGAGCGGAAGAAGAACTCCCAAGCCCATGTGCCCGACGGTGTAAGCGACAGCGCCGAAGACACCGAGCGGCGCGGCGTACATCACCAAGTTCGTGAACTTGAACATGGTTTCCGAAAGGCTTTCCGCGAACGCCAGCATCGGCCGGCGCTTCGAATCGGGAACCAGAATCAGCGCCATTGCGAAGAGCACGCTGAACACAACGATTTGCAGAACCTGACCTTCAGCAACAGACTTCGCAATGTTCTCCGGGAAAATATCCGTGATAAGTTGCGCTGCGGAGTGCGGCGAAACGTTTAGTGTTTGCGCCGCGGACGACGGCGGCAAGTGAACGCCTTCACCGGCGCGGCTGATATGAATCGCCACGTAGCCGATGAGCATGGCCACGGTGGAAACCAATTCGAAATAGATGAGCGACTTGATGCCGAGGCGCCCGACTTTTTTCAAGTCGGAGTGACCGGCGATCCCCACGACGAGGACACCGAAGAGCAGCGGCGCGATAATCACCTTGACGAGGCGGAGAAAAATCGTGCCGAGCAATTGCAAATTTACAGCGACAGCAGGAGCGTCGTAGCCGACCTCCGCGCCGGCGAGGAGACCGACGAAAATCCAAGTGGTTAGCGAGCGCCGCGAAGTTGCGTATGCCGCGATGAAAAAAATTGCGAGCAAACGCAACAGCGTTGCGACCAGAGCGGGGAGCGGCAGGACGTGAGCGCCCGCGAGGAGCGATGCCGCGATGGCAATCGTTGCGGCGAAGACGGCCGCGGCAAGAAATTTGTTTTTCATCGGCGCGCGACGAACGTTTTCATCGGTGCCGAAAGGTAAGCTGGTTAGCCTCGCATGTCAATGGCGACCGCTGACAAGTTGTCTCCTCAATCTTCGCTCAAGGAAGGCGACTCTTTCATTCGCGACGGACGTTATTCCACGCGCAGCGCAATGAGCGGGTCAATGCGTGTGGCGCGCCGCGCTGGAAGATAGCAAGCCAACAGCGCGACGGCCATCAACAGCAGCGTGATTCCAGCATAGGTAATAGGATCAGTAGCGCTCACGCCGTAGAGCAGGTTCCCTGCCATGCGAGCGACGGGCAACGCCACGACGATGCCCAGGGCCGCGCCAATGGCGGCCAAGAGCATGCCTTGTCTCAGCACCAGCGCGAGCACCTGGCGCGGTTGCGCTCCGAGAGCCATGCGCAGGCCGATTTCACTGGTGCGTTGCGCCACGGAATAGGCCAGCACGCCATAAATCCCAACGGAAGCGAGGATGAGCGCTAGTGCGCCGAACAAGCCGAGCAATGCCGCGCCCATGCGCGCAGCCCATAGCCCTTGTCCCAGAATTTGCTGCACGGTCTGCGCGTTGGTGAAGGCGAGATTCTTGTCAATCTGCTGGACCTGCGCGCGAACGGCGCCGATCATCGGTTCAGGGTTGCTGTTCGTGCGCGCGACAAGAGTGGCGAAGGGCGAGTATTGCTGGCGCATGGGGAGGTAGGCGATGGGTTGCGGGTCCTCCCCGATCTGGCCAATGACCGCGGTTCCCACAACACCAATAACCTGGAGCAACTCCGGTTCCTTCACGATAGCGAAGCGTTTTCCGAGCGGCTCCTGGCCCGGCCAGATGGCTTTGGCCATGGCTTCATTGATGATGGCTACGCGAGTGGTCTTTTCGCGATCGAAATCCGTAAAGTCGCGACCACTGATGAGCGGGATGCGCATGGTCTCGAAATGGCCGGGGGTCACGTCGTCAAAATTAACGAGCGTGCCGCGATTATTGGGGTCGGTCTGTTCGCCTTCGCGAAAGATGGTGCCCGCGAAGCCGCCGCCGAACACGCCGTTCGAGGACACGGAGGCGCTCACAACTCCTGGGACAGTCTTGGCGCGCTCGACGGCATCGCGGAAGAATTGCTGGCCGTGATCGGGGTCATAACGCAAGGCGCCGAGGTCGAAATTCATCTGCAGCAAGTTCTGCGACTCGAAGCCGGGATTGAATTGTTGGGCGTTTTGCATGCTGCGAAGAAACAGGCCTGAGCCAACCAGAGCGACGAGAGCCAATGCAATTTCAGAAATCACCAGCAGGCCGCGCAAACGATTGTGCGTCCAGCCAAGAGCGCCGCCGCGGCCACCGGTTTTCAATACTTCATTGATGTCCGTTCCGGACGCCTTGACGGCGGGAATGATTCCGAAGATCAGACCGGTGAACAGCGAGATCAACAAAGTGAATCCGAGGACGCGGCCGTCGAAGGAGAGATCAATCGAGCCGTCGAGAAGGAATGGCGGGCGGAAAGACCACAAGACGTTGCGGCCCCAGTACGCGACGACGAGTCCAGCGAAACCGCCGAGCAGCGAGAGAACGGTGCTCTCGGTCAGAAGCTGGCGCACCAAACGGAAGCGGCCGGCGCCCATCGCCGCGCGAATGCTCAACTCTTTCTCGCGTTTGGCAGCTTGCGCGAGCAGCAGATTGGCCAGATTGACGCAGGCGATGAGGAGGACCAAGCCGACCACGCTCATGAGCACGCCGCCGGCGAGAGAAAACTGTTTTCGCTGGTTGATACCGAGCGCGGATTCGTTCAACGAAAAGAGTTCAGCGGTGCGGCCCTTATTGTCGCGCGGATACTCCTTCTCGAGGCTGGCAGCGACGGTTTTCATCGAGGCGCGGGCTTGCGCAAGGTCAACCTGCGGTTTGAGGCGCCCGACAATGGAAAGCCAGCGGAAGCGCCGGTTGGACTCGAGTTCCTTGAGCTGCCCGGTGAGGACGTAGCCGCGCATGGTGATGGGAATCCACAGCAAGTCGGGACGGCCGAGGGACACGATGCCTTTGAAGCCAGGGGGCGCGATGCCGACGACGGTGTAGGGCGTGCCGTTCAAAGTGATGGTCTGGCCGATGAACTTCTCGTCGGAACCAAACCGGCGTGCCCACAGGCTGTAGCTCAGAACCACTTCCGGGTTGCCACCGATCTTTTTGTCCCCATCGGGAATGAAGGTGCGGCCACGATAGGGCTTCACTCCCAGCACATCGAAGAAGTTGCCGCTTACGAGGGAAGCGTTTAGTTGTTGTGGCTCGGCTTGGCCGCCCCAGTTCAGTGGGATCGGGAAGGTTACGGTGGCCAGCCCTGAGAAAACAGTGTTCTGATCGCGATAGTCCTCGTAATTGGGGAGCGACGTGCCGGTGAGCTGAAAGTTGGCGTTGGCATTGAACGTGATTGTGTCGCGGGTGAAAAGCTCCGCCAGACGCGAAGGTTCCTCGACGGGCAGCGGATGGAGGAAGACCGCGTTGATAATCGTGAAAATGGCGGTATTTGCGCCAATGCCCAGCGCCAGCGACAGCACGGCCACGAACGTGAAGCCGGGACTCTTCTTCAGCATGCGCAAGCCGCCCCGCAAGTCCTGTTGGAAGATGCCAGCCATAGTCACCCCCCGCCTAACGGTTAGGACGGTCGGCGGAGACTTTTGTTTCCGAGATTCACAGGTCGCCCAAAGTTGCTGTGCCTATGAATTTCACGTTTTTCTTGGCGCATAGGGCGTACCCCCATTCCATGCATGAATCTGAAAGCAAAGGGGTTGCAAATTGGATCCGCTCAAGCGCAATCAGGCGAGTGTTCCGGCTCTTCCTCGGTGGGACGGTTTCTTTTTTGGTTTCTTGCGAGGGCGGCGGCTGTGGGCGCCCTGCATCTGCCGTAGTAGGCCGGCTTGATCGAAGTACATTCGTTGTGCGACGAGCTTCTCCGTTTTTTCGTCGAAGAAGTAGTACGTGGTTATGTCTATGCGGATGGGGTTCGCGCGCGGCTGGATTCCCATGTATTCGCCAAGGTGGGTGCCGGTCAGCACTCCCTCACACACGGTGCAGCCGGGAAGGTCGTTTTGCGACTTGATTTCGATGTGCAGGTCGGGGAGGGCCGTGCTAATCGTATCGTAGAAGGCCCGGACGCCGCCTACACCTTTGAACGCGGTGGCAACCAACAGCATGTCGCGAAAGGCAGTTCCGGTCTGGGCGAAACCGGCGCTGGCCGCGTTCCAGTCGTGTGCATTTTCCGCGGCGATGTGCGCGGCAACAATGCCGTGCTGCCGTTCCGATTGCTCTTCCAGAGTCATGGCTGGGGTCCCTACTCTGTGCCTACTTCCTCTATAGCACTGTTGCTATCCGCGTTTCAATACTGCGCCGCACGCCGCGGCTACTCGGTGGGGTGAGCATGCAAGGTGTGATAGCGGACGTCCGCATGGCCGAATGAACCTGCAGTTGAAGTCGAGAACGGGGGGATGAGGAGCAGCAGGAACGAGAAAGGATGTAAAAAGCGGGTGTTAGGGGAAACCGGCGTAGGAAAAGCTGGACCAACGTATGGGGCGATCGCGGAAATTCAAGCCGACGAAATAGCGGCCGTTCTTGGCCTGCCGGCAGTAAACGACCTTCGCGCGGGCTCTCACCGTGCTCATGAGGGAAGTGACTTCCACCTCTTCGCCAGGCTGCCAAGGGTGCCTGGAGGCGACGCAAGCTCCATGCGGGCTGACATTGTCCGAGTAGGTCTTTTCCTCCTCGTTGGCTTGATGCTCGGGGTCGGCGAGTTGAACGACAACTACAATCGGGAGACGCTTCTCGTGTCTACCTTCGAGACTGCGATCGAAAAACATGACTTTTGGACTGCGGTTGTTCACCGGTCCTCACGGTGGGCAGGATGAGGTTGTCGCCAGCAGATTCCTCTCTCTCTTGCGAGTGCCTGGGTGAACCGACGAAGAGCTGGGCATGGGGTGAGGGACGATCGGCCAACGAGAAGGAGTGCTGTAAAGAATCTTCAGCCACCTCAGCGCAACCATTAGTTATCACCGGGCCGGTGCGGCAGCAATCGGGTATTGCATGTAAATAGCGGTACGCAGAAATGCTGGGGTCTTGGACTGCCAGTACCAAGAAAGTTACGGATCAGCTTATTCGGAAACCTTGGCTAGCGAAAACATGAAAGAGAGAGCGTTCTGGCAAGGTCTGTCGCTGCGGCAAAGAGTCCGTGGGCGGGTTCAGTCGTCGTCACGCCGCCAAGGCTGCTTTTGTGGGGGCGTGGATGGGGCGGCGGCCAGACTCTTGGCGCTGGTTGAAGGGTCGTCCAGAGCGGTGGCGTGTTCGAGAACACGACGGGCGTATTCGGCGACGGTCTTCACGCCAGCGGCGTAGGCGGGATTAGGAGTTTTGACGCCGCCGTTGTAGGCGCCGATGGCTTTATTGACGTCGCCGTCAAAATGATCGAGAAGTCCGCGGAGCAGCAAGCCAGCGTAGGTGGTCAACACAGCGTCGTCCACGGAGTTAAGGTTCAACACGCGGGGAGGCCGGAGGCGAGCAGGCAGCAAGGTGTAGTCGCGCTTGTCCTTCAAGTAGAGCTGATGCGCGGCGCGCAAAGTTTCGCGGGTGATTTGCCAGGTGCCCATGGCGTAGTCACTGACCATGACGCGCTTGCGGCCGCGGCGAAGAATGATGTCGTCGCGCTGCGCGCGCTTCTTCCAGACGGCGTGAGTAAGATCGCCGTTAACGTCCATGTAGTCGTTCTCCATGGCGCCGACGCCGAGGAAGTAGTCAAGCGGAAGCGAGTAGAACTGGGCGACATCAAGAATGTCCTTAGCGAGCTGGGTGGCCTGTTCGCGCGTGAGGGGGCTGGGGGCCGTATCGCCCCTTGCGAGAACGCGATTGTCGGTTTGCGACTTGAAGATCAAAAACTGGGCCAATGCGGGGACAAGCTTGAAGGAGCTGAGAGATTCCAGCTTCTGCTCCGTGGGAACGCCGTAGGCGACGTCGAACATGTGGCTCTGCTGCTGGTAGTAGGCGAAGTCTTTCTCGGTCCAGGAATTGAGGTCGTAATGCTTGATCAGGTTGCGGCCTTCCAGCTGCGTAAGGCGCGGGACAGTGGTAAGCAGGTCGTTGTCGCTGACGATGAAGATCTTGTAGGACGGCCCCTTGGCGGTATCGAAGGCGGTCAGAAGGATGCGAGACGTGTCACCGCCGTCGCGCGCTTCGCGGCCACGCAGATACTCAAAGTGCAGGAAGGCTTCGAGCTGGTCGTGGAACGTAGAGACTTCAGCGGAGGCTATCCCGGGCGCAAACGGAAGGACCAGACGGCCGCCCTGGAGTTTCGGCGAAGGAAGAGAGGGGTATCGAGGAGCGTCCAGGTCCAGAGGCCACAGACGATAGTCGGTATAGGCGCAGGCCGTGAACGTCAGAAGTGCAGCCGTGAGGCAGAGGGAGTTTCTGACGAGCTTTCGGAAGAATTTTCTGCCTGACATTGCCCGAGCCTCCTTTCCTCTCAATTTGACGGCGCTTGCCTTTGCCTGAGGGTAAGCGTCCTCTGCCCTCTACTTTATAGGATGCAACCAGGGTGCCAGGAAGACTCTGTCGTTTAAATATAAGATAATAAAAGACTTACAAAAATAAGCTGCTGCAAGATTGATCTTCAAACCGCGGGCCGGTGTGTACAGACTACCACGGCGTGAGGCTGGGAGGAACAGCCTAACTCTACCCTTAGCTGTGGGCCTAGCCGTCGATAGGCCGACTAAGGCGTGACGCGGAGCATGGCGACGCCGTGGGAGGGGACCTTGGCGGCGAAAGAGCCGGTAGACTTGCCGACATCCTTTTTGGCCCAGAGATCACGGACGGCGGCGGAAAGATGGGCGGGATAGCCGAGGTCTTCCCAGGAAACGGAGATGTCGGCGTCGGAGGCTCCGCGATTGAAGAGCACCACGGCGCGGCCGCCGTCCTTCAATTGTTTGGCCCAGACTTCGGATTCGGCGTTTTTGCGGACACGGCGGCCCTGCATGCCAAGCGGATCCTGGTCGATGGCGATGACTTCCTTGTTGGTGAGGATTTCCTTGATTTCGGGAGACATGCTCTTCAAATCATTTCCGGCCATCAGCGGTGCGGCGAGAATACACCACAGGCTGAAGTGGGAGCGGTATTCGGTGGCGGTCATGCCACCGTTGCCCACTTCCAGCATGTCGGGATCATTCCAATGGCCTGGCCCGGCGTAAGTCTCCAAGCCAACTTGTAAGTCCGCGATCTGCACAAAGCTGAGTTGACCTTTCTTGCAATCCCAGCAATCGGAGATGTCACCGGTGGTGCGCCAGAGATTGCCAACGTCCGTGGCCCAAAGCCAGGGCTTGTTGGAGCCCCACTCGCAGAGGCTGAAGACAATGGGGCGGCCGGCGGATTTCAAAGCGTCACGCATGGTGGAATAGGCGGCCTGGGCGTTTGCCGTGCCGGTGTTGCACCAATCGTACTTGAGATAGTCGACGCCCCAAGCGGCGTATTGGAGGGCGTCCTGAAATTCATGGCCGCGGCTGCCGGGACGCTTGGCGCAAGTCATGGTGCCGGCGTCGGAGTAGATGCCGAATTTCAGGCCTTTGGAATGGACGTAGTCGGCGAGGCCCTTGATGCCGGATGGGAAAGTCTTGGCGTCGGCGACGATGTTGCCGGCAGCGTCGCGGCTGACTTGCCAGCAATCGTCAATGACGACGTATTCGTAGCCGGCGTCCTTCATGCCGCTGCTGACAAGGGCATCGGCGGCAGACTTGACGAGATCCTCGGTGACATTGCAGGCGAAACGGTTCCAACTGTTCCACCCCATGGGAGGAGTGAGAGCGAGACCGTTATCGAGCGCGCGCGAGGATGCAACGTTAAAGAAAGATCCGAAAAAGAGCGACAGACCCAGACAACGCATTTTTTTCGCAAAATTTTTCATGCGATCCTCCCGGAGTATTCTCAGTGCCTTATTTCGAGGCGCAACGACAAAAGTGCCAGCGCTTGTCAGGAACGAAAGGCTCGCGGCTGACGAGCGAAGAACCATGAATGAAGAGAAAAACTCTTACGCGCTGGCGGTTGCCGCTTTTGCGACGACTTCCGCGGTGTAGACAATGACGGCCTTTTTGCCGCCCTTTGCGGCGGTGGCGTGGATGGAATTCAAGTTGACGCCTTTTGCGGCGAGTTTGTCCAGGATCTGCGCCAAGGCACCGGGCTTGTTGGGCAAATCGTAGGTTTCCGCGGGAGTTTCCTGGTAGGAAATCCTGGCGCCATCGAGGGCTTTCTTTGCGCGCCGGGCATCTTCAGCGATGAGTTGAACGCTGCCGCCGGTGCCCTGAGCGGTTCCTAAGAGAGAAAGAATATTCACCTTGGCTTCCCCGAGAGTTTTTGCGATACGGGCGACCGCGCCGGGCTGATTATCAACAGCGATTGTGAATTGCTTGGTCTTGGCCATGTAAGCACCTCCTGCCGTGCTGGCGGGAGATTATACGCCTGGACGGGGCAAGCGGCAGAGAGGAGTTGCATGATGCAAGGGCGGAAGAGAGATCCTACGACGCGCTGCGCGCTCCCCGGCAATGCTGGAGCAAGCAGGATGGCCACCCATCTGGGGGGTCAAATTTGCTGGGCTTTCCAGCGGCCACGGCGGAAGAGGACGATGCCGGCGGCGGCGATGGCCGCTTCCGCGACCACGATTGACCAAAAGACGCCGCTGGAACGCATGTGGGCAGTGATGGCCAGGAAGTAGGCCAGTGGAATTTCCAGCAGCCAGAAACCGAAGAAATGCACAATCGTCGGAGTGACGGTGTCACCTGCGCCGTTGAAGGCTTGGAGCATGACCATGCCGTAAGCGTAGGCGATGTTGCCGTAACTCAGAATGCGCAAGCAGGTGACGGCAAGGGGGACGACGAGCGGATCGTTGGTGAAAAGGCGGATGACCGGTTCGGCGAAGACGACGAAGAAAATGCCGATGACGCCGAGGAAAATCATGTTGTAGAAGCCGGTGCGCCAGACGGAAGTTTCCGCGCGCTCAGGCTGCCTGGCGCCAAGGTTCTGGCCGACGAGGGTGGCGGCGGCGTTGCTAAGGCCCCAACTCGGCATCAGAACGAAGATAAGTATGCGAATGGCGATGGTATACCCGGCAAGCGCGGCGGAGCCGAAGACGCTGACGATGCGCACGAGGCCGATCCAACTGGTGTGGGCGATCGCAAATTGGAGAATGCCGGTGAGCGAAACGCGCAGCAGGCGAAGCAAGACCTTGAAGTTGATGTGAAGCTGAGTGCGCAAGATGCGGATGCGCTCTGTGCCGCGGAGGAGACGATAAAACTGATAGAGCACGCCGACGCTGCGGCCAGTGAACGTGGCAAGAGCCGCGCCGGTGACGCCAAGTCTTGGGAAGGGCCCCCAGCCGAAGATGAGGCAAGGGTCGAGAACGAGATTGATGATGTTGGAGACCCAGAGCAAACGCATGGCGATGGCGGCGTCGCCCGCGCCGCGGAAGATTGCGTTGTTGAGAAAGAGGAGCATGATGGCGGCGCTGCCGCCAAGGGCGATGCGTGCGTAGCCGGAGCCGACGGCGACGACTTGCGAGGAAGCGCCCATGAGGCGAAGCAAGTCTGGGGCGTAAAAGAGACACGGAATGCCGATAAGGGCGGCGATGGCGACTCCGATGACAATGGCTTGGACGCCGGCAACCGCTGCGCCGGCGGGATCCTTTTCCCCGATGCGGCGAGCGACCATGGCGGTTGTGGAAAGGCTTAGGCCGAAGCCGATGGCCATGACGAGGCTAAGAAGCGATTCGGTGAGGCCGACGGTGGCGATAGCGTCCGCCCCGAGACGGCCGACCCAGAAAACGTCTACGACGGCGAAAAGGGATTCCAGGACCATTTCGAGGACCATGGGAATGGCCAGCAGGAGAATGGCGCGATTGAGATTGCCCGCGGTGAAATCCTGGTGCGAGCCACGAAGGGCTTCGCGGACGGAACTCCAGAACGTTGGTGATGGAGGGGTGACCGCAGTTTGTTCCAACGACATATAGACCCTTACGTTCTGCGTGGGCGCTTCCCAGAATGCAGTCGCGCTAACGCGGTGCGGCAGTTCAATAATAGAAAACGGGAGAGAAGGTCAGATCCGCCGGTGGCGGATTAAATGAGTACAGCGACTTGCGGGACGAACATGGGCGTTGTCCTTGGCGCGGTCTTTGCGCCCGATGTCCGGATTTTCACGGACACGATTGGAATGAAATAATTCTACATTGAATGCGGGGCCGTTGCCAGAGAAATTGGGGCACGGCGGCATTGCGCGAAAAGAGCGAAGGGTTGGGTCGTTAGTGGGTTCGCGACGACCCTCGCACAATCCGCCCTCGCGGGACCTGGACCGTTCCTCTTGACGCGAGTAAACTTTGCAATATAAAGTAGTTTGCGCTTTACTTTTCTGAGTCACTGAACGTGGAGGCTCTGATGGACGTTTCAACGGCGAAGAAGCCGGGGCTGGCTCGCCGGATATTCAAAGGCTTCGCAGCCCTGGCGATGTTGGGTGTCGCCGGGATCGCGGTGCTGTTGGGATCGCTCTTGCTGGAGCGGAGAACCGAGATCACACTGCCAACACCAACGGGACCATTCGCCGTTGGCCGCGCAATCTATGATTGGACCGACGACGCGAAACTGGACACGCTGTCGCCCGTGCCAGGAACCAAGCGCGAACTGCTCGTCTGGATCTGGTACCCGTCGGTGGCAGAGCAATCGGTTGCGATGAACGATTACCTGCCCGCTCAGATGCGAACAGCGGCTGGGCCCGCCGGAGGTCCGCTCCGACTTCTAACGCGAAATCTGTCGAAGGTTCACGGGCACAGTATTCGTGACGCGGAGGTGTCCCCGCAGCAGCGATCGTACCCTGTGGTGGTCATGAGAGCGGGGGCTTCTCTCGAAGTTTGGAATTACTCGACGCTGGCCGAGGATTTGGCCAGTCACGGTTATGTCGTCGTGGGCCTCGATGCACCTTACCGCAGCTTTACCGTGGTTTTCCCCGATGGCCGGGTGAGGAGACGGATTCCGGAAAACAACCCGGAACTTTGCCTGGAGAGGACGGACCAGGAGCGTGAGCAGTGTGCGAACAGGCTGCTGACTGCGTGGACTTCGGACATGGCGTTCGTTTTAGATCGGTTGAAGCAATTGAACGCGTCAGACGCATCCGGCAAGTTCACAGGACGACTCGACCTGACTCGCGTCGGAGTATTCGGCCATTCCTTTGGCGGGGCGCAAGCGGCACAATTCTGCTCCCAGGATTCCAGGTGCAAAGCGGGCATCGATGTAGACGGCGCTCCACACGGGAGCGTGATTCAAGCAGGGATAAATCGACCGTTCATGATCCTTCTAAGCGACCATAGCCATGAGTCCGACTCCGAGAGCAGTCAGATCGGGGCCAACATTCGATCGATTTACGATCGTCTGCCACGGGATGGAAGGGCGTTTCTGGAGATTCGAGGAGCGAACCATTTTCTCTTCAGCGACGACGGAGCCCTGTTGAAGAGCCATATCGTGATGGGAACACTCCATATGTTGGGAATTGTGGGTATCGACGGACGCCGCCAGCTTGCCGTGACGGCGTATTGCTTGCGCAGCTTTTTCGACGCGTATCTCAAGGGGACCAGAGTATCGCAGCTCAACATTTCTTCGCCGCTCTACCCTGAGATCGAGGTTCTCAAGTGACAGCCGCTGGTGTTATTGAAAAAGAATACAAAAGACTTGGAGAGACTCTTACGCGGCGGCGATGCGGCGGATGAGGTCTTCCTGCTCGGACTGGGATTCAGCGCCGATGGTGAAGGCGTCGAGAAGATTGAGCCCGAGAGCGAAATTGAGGGCTTCGTCCTGGCGATGGCGCAGCTCTCCCTGGCCGAGAATTTTCATGCCGATGATGCCTTTGCCGGCGGAGCGCATTTCGCGCATGACGCTGACAACGGTATTGGGGTCGGAATCCATGAAGGCACCGACGGGGTTGATCCGAACGAGATGGACTTCGACCCAAGGAGACTTTGTGGCAGCGCGGAGCGCCTCGATGCTGTGGCAAGAGCAGCCGTGAGCACGAATGATGCCCTTTTCTTTGGCTTCAGAGAGAACATCCATAACGCCTTTGTAGCGCTCGGTCCAATCGCCTTCGGTGAGGCAGTGCATGAGGCAAACGTCGATGTGATCGGTGCCGAGTTCACGGCGGAAACGGTCGAGATCGTCGCGAGCCGTGGCGGGATCGCGTGCCCACGTTTTAGTGAGCACAGTGACCTTATCGCGCGGGACATGCTTGAGGGCTTCGGCAACGTGCGGATGGCTGCCGTAAGAATCCGCGGAATCGAAGAAGCGCAGGCCCTGGTTGTAACCGTTGAGGAGCAGGTCGGAAAGGCCTTTGATGCCAAGGGCAGTCTGGTGGGAATGGTGGCCGCTGCCGACCGTGCCCGTGCCCATAGCGAGGCGGCTGGTCTGGATGCCGGTCTTGCCGAGGGTAACCGTGTCGGATGCGCTGAACTTACGCGGGAGAGGGGGAAGGGCGAGGTTAGTCCGGGCAAAGGCGCCCGGATGGATCCAGGCGGCGCCGGCGGCCAAGGCCGTGCGATGGATGAAATCGCGGCGTTTCATGCGGCCTCCTACTGACACAATAACAGGGTCGGTCTACCTTCCAATGGACGCGCGAAGGGAGCAATAGGTTACCAAGGCAGGCAAACCCCGCTAGAGTGAGGGCCTAGGAACCTCATAGTAGAGGAACTGCACGCCCACGCCCAGTTTGGTGCCCTTGGGCCCGAGCAATTCGACATGCGCGACGCGGCCGGTGAAGCACCACTCCGCAACGTCTTCCCCGACCACTTCCCGAGGCATTTTCAAATGCACTTGAATCATTCCGCCCTCCGGCAACTTCCGATCGGTGGCGAAATAAACACCATGGTTGCAGATATTCATGGAGGCGGCCTCGTGCTCAGGGTCAGCCATGGCCTGGATGGGGCGAAACCTTAATGGGACTTTCATGATCAGCCGGCGTGCAGTACGGCGCTCCTGTTCGGACATTGATATCCTTTGGACCCGGGAATGAACCACTTTGAAACCAGGCAGGGCGCAGACGTAGTTTTACGAATGCTGAGGCGCGGGGTCAAGCATTTTCTTATTATTTGAAGAAGATAAGTATCGCTAATTCAGTATTAAGCGAGGAGAAGGCCCTTGGGGACACGGACCCGGTGCTCAGGCCGATCATGATGCGCCCACCAGTCACGCCAGGCGGAAGGGTCTCTGCCGAAAGAGGCGCCGGTGATTGTCCGCAGGGCGGCGCAGACCAAGTCCTGGGTCGTCATCTCGAGAGAATCGTCATCCAGGAGATTCAAGAGCTGGGGAACGGCAGACAAGCGCTGCTCGCCGGTGAGCATGCCGGAACGAGCGAGATTGGTGGCAGCGCGTTCACGAACTTGTTTCGCGGGGTCGTGGGCCAGAATAGAAAGAAGGGGATCGATGGACTCCGTTGTGCCCAGCATGGCTAATCCCTCAACGGCCCAGAAGCGCGTCTGCTGATTCGCATCGCGCGAATAGCGAAGGAGTGTGGACAAGACCGTGGCAGGCTCGACGCCGCGATTGCCGAGGGCGCCGAGTCTCCATAAAGCGAGATAGCGCGCGTCCGGGTCGTTATGAATTTGATTGAGAAGCTTGGCGAGCCCCTGCGGCGATTTCATCAGGTTGTTTGCAACCAAATCGATTTCCACGGCGGCGACGCGAACGCGAGGATCTTTGGAGTCCAGCGCCGCAAGAACGAGATGGAAAAGACGGTCGGTATCCGCCAGATGGCCGCGCCAGGAAGCCAGATTCTTGTGGATCAATCCGAGAGACTGGTCGGGGCGCTGAACGGAAAGTTCGAGAAGGCGCTCAGCCTGTTGCTGAGGCGCCAAGTGGCTGATGGCCTCGAGGTCGGCGTTGATTGCGCCGGGATTGGAAGTGGGCATGAGGACGTGCGACTGGACGGATCCACGCGCCAGCAGACCAGCGTTGCGAAGCCAATTGGCACCGGGAATTTCGATACGCGCAACCTGATAGCCCGCGAAAGTGGAGAGGGCGGCCAGGAAAATCATCAGAGAAATGTAACGGGGAAAGCCATAAGGCGTTGCCAAATGGCGGTGCGCAGCCTGCTCCGTGCCTAGAGCGAGCTTAGGGGCCCCCGGGATGCTCACAGTGGAGTCGTTCATGGTCGCGCGAGCGCTCCGTATTCGGCTTCGGCGCACGCTGAATAAAATTAGTTGTGGAGGGAGGGGCCAACAATGGTACGCGCGGCCAGCGACGCGCCATTTTGTCGGCAAACCCTGTAGCTTCAATGCGATTCGGGGCGTTACTGGTACGCGACGCGCGAACGAATCCCGTACGGAAGAACAGGAGCCCGAGAAAAAGGACGGTGGGCACCGAATCCCGCAAAATCATCCGGACGCAAGAAGCGCGTCCCGCAAGGCATCCGGGGATACATAAAGGCGCATCCGGCAGAACCATCCGGGATACAAAAAGGCGTACTTTGACGGAGGTAAGGGGTCTGCTAGAATGAGGAGCTTGGTTTTGCGACATTTCGAGCCGGAAACCGAAGCCCAACTACAAATCTAAGCAGGAAGAAAAATGGCACTGAAGTGTGAATTCTGCGGCAAAGCGCCGCGTTTTGGAAATGTGATCAGCCACGCGAATAACACGCGGCGGCGCCGGTGGAATCCGAACTTGAAGCGCGTACGCGCGATCGTAGCGGGCGTGCGGAAGCAAGTCCGTGTGTGCACGGCATGCATCCGCGCCGGCAAGGTAAAGAAAGCCGCCTGAGCATCCAACCTTGAAATCAACCGTCGCGAACCTGCGTTCCATGGGGCGTCCGATGAAGCACTCCAAAGGAGTGAAGCACGCCGCAGCGTGGTTGCTTCTGGCAGCGATAGTATTCACCGTGGCCGCGGGCTGCAACAAACAAGCTCAGCATGCGCCCGATGTGTGGGCGGTGGTGAACGGGAAGGAAATCAAGCGGGAAGAAGTCGACAAGTATTATCGCACGCGGGTGAACCCTGAGGGACAGGAGCCTTCGCAGGAAGAATCGCTTTCCCAGAAGCTGAACGTGCTCGATGAACTGATCAACAATGAGATCCTGCTGGAAAAAGCAAAGAAGCTGAACCTGGAAGCCAGCGACGGCGAAGTCGAAGACAAGTTCACCGAACTGAAGAGCCCGTACACGGAAGACGAATTTCAACGGCGGCTGAAAGATCAGTCCATGACTGTGGAGGATTTGAAGCTGGAGCTGCGGCGCCAGCTTTCGATTCAGAAACTGCTGAACCATGAAGTGGTGGCGAAGATTTCCATCACCGACCAGGACATCTCGGATTTTTACGACGCGAACAAAGCGCAGTTCAACGTGGCGGAGCCTCAATACCACATCGCGCAGATCGTGGTTACACCGCGGAAAGAACAGCAGATTCGCAACCGGAAGAACGACGACGCTTCCAATGAAGCCGAAGCCCAGCGAAAAGTGAAGATGCTTGTGGACCGCCTGAACAGCGGAGCGGACTTCTCCCAATTGGCGATGGACTATTCCGAAGACATGAACACGGCCGGGACGGGCGGCGACCTGGGCTTCGTTCCAGAATCGGCGTTGAATCAATCCGACCCAGCGCTGAAGAGGGTCGTTGTTGGGTTGAAGGCCGGACAAGTGAGCCAGCCGATTCAAGTGGCGCCAAAAGATGGCCCACGCATCCTGATTCTAAAGCTCATTGCGCGCGAATCGCCTGGGCTGCGCGGCATCTCCGAACCGCAAGTGCAGCAAACCATCCGCGACACGCTGCGCAACCGCAAGGAACAATTGCTGCGTCTCGCGTATCTGGCAATCGCGCGAGATGGGGCGCAGGTAAAGAACTTCCTGGCGGAACAAGTCATCGAGGCGGCGGGCAAGCTGCCGGACGCGGCGAAAACCACCATGCCGCAAAGATCGATCGGGCACTGAAGCCACTTATCTCCATCCCAGGTTGCGCCTGTTCAAATTCTCTTTGACAAGAAGACTCTTCAAGTTCCATAGAAGTTCAAGCGACGACACAAAGAACTTCGCCCGCATTGACGGGCTGGCCTTCCTTGGCCAGGACGCGCTCGACAGTGCCGCGTTTGGGCGAGCGGATTTCGTTTTGCATTTTCATGGCTTCGACGACCAGAAGTCCCTGTCCGGATTCGACATGGTCTCCTTCTTTGACAAGCAGACGTACCACTTTGCCGGGCATGGGGGCTACGATTTGCTGGCGGCCTGCGGCTTCGACGTTGGCGTGACGACGGCCGGTCCAAGCGCGAGGATCGCTGACTTCAGCGATGAATTCGTGGCCGCCGGTCTGAAGCTTCCATTTGCCATCGGCGGACGGCGTCACGGTGATTTCGAAGGATTGGCCATCAAGCAAAAGGGACAGCGTGTGCGGAGCGATCTCGGCGGCGTCGACGGCTGCGGGGTTGCCGTCCAGCGTGACCCGCCATCCAGGGGAAGCGTGTTCGAGGTCGACAATATGCGTTTTTTCTCCAGACGGAGAGGCGAGTTGGACATGGTATTTCATGGCAGGCGGTCCAGTTGCTCGCGGCGGCCTTCGAGCTTCCAGCGAGACAACTGGTCTGCGGAAGAGGTGGACAGAGACGCCTGTTTATCCGACTGGCTGGCTTGCCAGATCGCCGCGGCAATGACTGCGGCACCGGAAGCGGAGTTTCCCCGCTGATCATCGTTCGCGAGAGCATAGGCGGAACGCGGACGGCGGAGCAACTCGTCCAGCCACATAGTATGGATTTCGCCGCGAAGAAAATCGGGTTCTTCAAGAATGCGACGGAAAAGGCCGGCGTTGGTCTTGATGCCGGTGACGGTGTATTCCTCGAGGGCGCGGCGAAGGCGGGCAATGGTTTCCTCGCGGCTATTGCCCCAGGCGATGAGCTTGCTGAGAAGGGGGTCGTAATCGTTGGGCACGGTCCAGCCTTCATAAACGCCATCGTCGAGGCGAATGCCCGGTCCGCTAGGAACCTGGCGCGAAAGGATTTTTCCAGGCGACGGGAAGAAATTATTGTCAGGATCCTCGGCGTAGAGACGAACTTCCATAGCGTGGCCGCGCGGCGTGATGGATTCCCAGGCGAAGGGTAGGCGGTGGCCGGCTGCGATAGCGATTTGGAGCTTTACCAGGTCGAGGCCAGTAACCTGTTCGGTGACGGGATGTTCGACCTGCAGACGGGTGTTCACTTCCAAGAAATAAAAATTTAGGTTGGCGTCCACGAGGAACTCGACGGTGCCGGCGTTGACGTAGCGGCCAGCGCGCGCAAGTCGGACCGCGGCATCGCCCATCTTTCTGCGCAGTTCGGGCGTGACAATGGGGGAAGGCGCTTCCTCGATCACCTTCTGATGACGGCGCTGCACGGAACATTCACGTTCCCCAAGAGAGACGACGCGGCCGTGGGCATCGGCAAAGATCTGGATTTCTACGTGATGAGGCCGATCGAGGTATTTTTCAAGGTAGAGGTGGTCATCAGCGAAAGCGTTCAGAGCTTCGGAAGAAGCATCACGGAACGCGGATTCGAATTCGGCGTCGCTGTGGACCAGGCGCATTCCTTTGCCGCCGCCACCGGCGACAGCTTTGAGAAGAATCGGGTAGCCCATGCGATGCGCGAGGGCTTGGGCTTCGGCGCGGTTTTCGATGGGGTCGTTCGTTCCGGGAACCGCGGGAACGTCGGCGCGTCGGGCAAGCTGGCGGCCGGCAGTTTTGGATCCGAGAGATTCCATGGCGTCGGCTGGCGGTCCGATGAAAACCAGGCCCGTATCCGTGCAGGCGCGCGACAGGGCGGCATTTTCAGCGAGGAACCCGTAACCCGGATGCACGGCATCGCATCCGGCGTGACGCGCCACGTCCAGTAGCTTATCGATGCATAGATAGCTTTCTCGCGAAGGCGCCGGGCCGATAGGATAGGCCTCGTCGGCGAGGCGGACGTGAAGCGATTTGCGGTCGACATCACTGAAAACAGCTACGGATCGGATGCCTAGTTCGCGGCAGGCGCGCAGAATGCGCACGGCGATCTCACCGCGATTGGCGATCAGAATTTTCTTGAACATAGAAGGTTTGAGCGAGTAGCGAGTTTAGCACGGAGGGAAGCGGACACAACCAATCGGCAGAGCTCTTGTGCTCCATTGAAACTAGTTCAACAGCTTCTTCAAATCCTTCCATTTAACGAGAATGACGTGATTTTCCTGGATGGCCTTCTTGAATTCGGGGCCGGTGACAATGTCATAGTCGCGCTGACGCCAGGCCGAGCCGAAGTCCGGATGATCCACAGCTACCGCTTGAAGTTCGGCGTCGTCATGACCGAGGTGGACGATCATTTCTGTGAGACCGGGTTTCAGGTCTCTTACCGCGTTGAGATAAAAGTCCTGCCAATCCCCGGAATGGACAGAGGGGTTGGCCATTACGAAGGAATCGAGAACGACATCTTTGTCGGAAAGTTGTGACAGCAGTTTGCTCAGTTCGCCAGGCAACCTGAGCGCTAAAAACGGCAAATGATATTCGTGCGCAACTTTGCCAAAAACAGCGAACAATTCGGGAGAGTTAAAGAGTGTTCCCATGTGAGTGTCGAGATGAGTCGGGTGGATTCCTGCTGCGATAGCGCGTTCGATCTGTGTCCGGATTTCGCGTCCCGCTTCTTCGGGCTTGATATGGGACGCGGCCGTTGGAGAGTCCGGCCAAAGGTAGCCCGCGGAATCGAGTAAACTCGGAACCCTATCTTTGGATTCCACAGGACCCCAACGGTAGGTTTTCCATTCGCTTGTGAGCGTAAGGTGCAAACCAAGGTCTGCGTCCGGATGGTCTTTGGCGTAGGACGCGACTTCCGTGAGCCAAGGGCCCGGTACCATGATGCTCGCGGAAGTAACCGCATTCGTGTTGAGGGCGTCAAAGCTGGCGGTGTCCACGGAGTGAGCCACAGCAAGATCGTCGGCGTGGACGATAAGGAGTTTCGAATCGGCAGGATACCCCAGGCGTTCGGCTGTGGTCTTATTCTGAGCACGCGCGGCTCCGGCGGCGAAACATAGGAGCAAGCCAGCGGCGGTAAGACTTCGAAGGTGCATCGGGAACTCCAGCGATGGGATTTGGCGGTAAAGCGTAACACGGTCGATGAAGTGCACAAAGGTGTGGCTACATCGCGTGTAGCAATTGTCGTGTGGGGGAGTCGCTTAGTTTGAAGAACCCTTCACGATTGCGGTTCAGATGGTGTATACACAGAACCTTGCGCCTAGGGAGTGGAGGATAACCAAGATGAAGCGATTTTGCTTGTTGCTCGTAGTCGGAGTTTTTGTCCTCGCGACGGTGCGCGCCCAGGATTCCGTCATCGCACCCGCGGACAACCTTGTAGTGGATGGCGTGCCGAAGATTCCAGCGGCCATCGCGGAAACTACCGGGAGGTACGCGTCTTATCGGAGCGCGAACCTGGCGGATTGGCATCCCACGAAACGAGAAATGCTGATCACCACACGGTTTGCGGAAACACCACAGCTTCATCTGATGAAAATGCCGGGAGGCGAGCGGCAGCAGTTGACGTTTTTCGCGGACTCGGTTGCCGGCGGCAGGTTTCACCCGAATGGCGGAGACTACATTTTGTTTGCGAAGGATATTGGCGGCGGCGAATGGTACCAGCTCTATCGCTATGACGTGGCCACGGGCGACGTGACGCTGTTGACGGACGGGAAATCGCGGAACTTGCCAGGGCCATGGTCGTCGAGCGGCGATCTGATCGCGTACATGTCCACGCGCCGGACGGGAAAAGATACGGATTTGTGGCTGATGAATCCTGCGGACCCGAAGACGGATCATTCATTGACGCAACTTGCTGGAGGCGGGTGGCAGCCTCTGGATTGGTCGCCGGACGACAAGAAGATTTTGCTAGAGGAAGAGATTTCCATCAACGAATCGTACTTGTGGCTGGTGGACGCGGCGACCGGCGAGAAGACGGAGCTGACGCCGAGAAATACGACTGAAAAGGTCTCTTATGGCGAAGGGCGGTTCAGCAAGGATGGCAAGGGGATTTACGTCACGACGGACAAGGATTCTGAGTTTCACCGGCTGGCATACTTGGATCTGGCGACAAAGCAGCCGCAGTACCTGACGACGAACATTTCGTGGGACGTGGAGGCATTCGACCTGACGCATGATGGAAAAATGATCGCGTTCGTGACGGATGAAGAAGGCGTAAGCGTAGTGCACGTGATGAACACAGCCAGTAAGAAGGAGATGCCCCTCTCGAAGCTGCCAACTGGGGTGGTTGGTTCCTTGCACTGGCATAAGAATGGCCATGAGCTTGGATTCTCGTTGAACAATGCGCGGGGGCCGGGCGATGTGTTTTCGCTGGACTTGACAACCGGAAAGGTGGAACGGTGGACGGCGAGCGAAACCGCGGTGAAGACGGATGGGTTTCCGGAAGCGGAGCTGGTGCGGTGGAAGAGCTTCGATGGAAAAATGATTTCGGGATTCTTGTACAAGCCCCCGGCGAAGTTCATGGGCAAACGGCCGGTGCTAGTGGTGATTCATGGGGGGCCCGAGGGGCAGTCGCAGCCGACATTTCTCGGCCGCAGCAACTATCTGCTGAACGAACTGGGGATTGCGCTGATTTATCCGAATGTGCGCGGTTCGACGGGATACGGGAAGACGTTCACATTGCTAGACAATGGATTCAAGCGGGACGACACCTACAAGGATATCAATGCGCTCTTCGACTGGATCGGAACCCAGCCGGGCTTGGACAGCCAGCGGATTGCGGTGACCGGCGGAAGTTACGGCGGGCACATGACGCTGGCGGTCGCGACATTCTATAGTGATCGCATCCGCTGTTCCGTGGATATCGTCGGGCCGTCCAACCTAGTTACCTTGCTTGAGCACACCGAAGCGTATCGGCGCGACTTGCGTCGCGCGGAATATGGCGATGAGCGCGATCCGAAGATGCGCGAGTACCTGGAAAAGATCGCTCCGATGAACAACGCCGAAAAGATCAAGAGGCCAATGTTCGTGATTGCTGGGAAGAACGATCCCCGCGTGCCGGTAAGCGAGTCCGAGCAGATTTTCAACGCGCTGAAAAAGCAGGGAACGACAGCGTGGTACCTGATGGCCAAGGACGAAGGCCACGGCTTCCGCAAAAAGCCCAACCAGGATTTTCAGTTCTATGCGACCGTGGAGTTCTTGCAGCAGTATTTGCTGAAATAAGGCGTTGCTTTATTGAGGCTGGGGATTCCGAGATTCGCGACAAATTTTCCGCGCAAGAAAATCATTGATTTTTGCGTGCCGAGGAAGGCTCGACGTTGCACCGGTCCGCGGATTGTAGTAGATCGAGTGCCGGCCGCCTTCGCGCAACAGCGCACAGCCGTGCGCGGCCAAGTGACGCAAGAAATCACGCCGCTTCATACCATTGCGCTCAAATGCTTACAGTTATCGGTTCGCGGAGCGCGTCTTCGGAGCGCTGTTTCGCAGCCAGCTCTCGATTGCTTCGATCACCAAAGTTAAGGCTTCCTTAAGATTGCGTCTTGCCTCCGGAAGGGTGCGTCCTTGGGTGTTGACGCCGGGGATTTCCTCAATATAAGCGACATACCACTTGCCGCGCTTCTCGATCACAGAAGTGAATTGATGCTTCATTGGCGCATTCTACCAGATGGCGAGGCCGGTTGATCTGTTCATAGCGGGATGTTGCCGTGTTTTTTCTTGGGGTTGGTGTCGCGTTTGTTTTCGAGGGCGCGAAGGGCGGTGATGATGCGCGCGCGGGTGTCAGCGGGCTCGATAACGGCGTCAATGTAACCGCGTTCGGCTGCGACGAACGGGTTGGCAAAGCGTTCGCGGAATTCGGCGATTTTTTCCTGGCGAAGCTTTTCGCGGTCGGATTCGGGAGCCTTCGCCAAGTCGCGTTTGTAAACAATGTCCACGGCGCCCTCCGGACCCATGACCGCGATCTCGGCGGTGGGCCAGGCGAAGTTGGCGTCGGTCCGTATGTGCTTTGACGCCATAACGCAGTACGCGCCGCCGTAGGCTTTGCGAGTGATAACGGTGATTTTCGGGACGGTGGCTTCAGCGAAAGCGAAAAGCAGCTTCGCACCGTGCTTGATGATGCCGCCAAATTCCTGCTGTGTGCCTGGGAGAAAGCCGGGAACATCCTCAAAAGTAACCAGCGGAATATTGAAAGCGTCGCAGAAGCGAACGAAGCGTGCACCCTTCACGGAAGCGTTGATGTCGAGAACTCCGGCGAGAAAGGCCGGCTGATTGCCGACGATGCCGACAGGACGACCGTCAAGGCGCGCGAAGCCAACAACAAGATTCTTCGCGTAGTGCTCGTGTATTTCAAAAAAATAGCCGTCATCCACAATGGAATGGATGGCGTCCTTGATGTCGTAAGGCTTCTGCGGGTCGGCTGGAACGAGTGTGTTGAGAGACTCATCGCGCCGAGCCGGAGTGTCTGAGGTGGCGCGGCGCGGGGGATCTTCTAAATTGTTCGAAGGCAGAAAACCCATCAGCTCGCGAATCATGGCCAGGCAGTCGGCGTCATCACGCGAGACAAAATGCGCCACGCCGCTGGTCGCGTTGTGTGTCATCGCGCCGCCCAGCTCCTGCTTGGTGACTTCCTCGTGCGTGACGGTCTTGATGACGTCGGGGCCTGTGACGAACATGTAAGAAGTTTCGCGGGTCATGAAAATAAAGTCGGTGATGGCCGGTGAATAGACGGCGCCGCCGGCGCAAGGGCCCATGATGGCGCTGACCTGCGGAATCACGCCGCTGGCGAGAGTGTTACGGAGGAAAATGTCGGCGTAACCCGCAAGTGAAGCGACGCCTTCCTGAATACGTGCTCCGCCGGAATCGTTGAGGCCAATGACGGGGGCGCCCGCATGCATGGCAAGATCCATGATCTTGCAGATTTTCAGCGCGTTGGTTTCGGAAAGCGAGCCGCCAAAAACGGTGAAGTCCTGCGCGAAAACATAGACCAGCCGGGCATCGATGCGGCCAAAGCCGGTGACGAAGCCGTCGCCCGCGGGGCGCTGTTCCTGCATGCCGAAATCGACGCAGCGGTGACGGACAAACTTGTCCAGCTCCTCGAACGTACCTTCGTCCAACAAAAGGTTGATGCGTTCGCGCGCTGTGAGTTTGCCGGCTTTGTGTTCGCGCTCGCGGCGTTCAGGGCCGCCGCCGGCTTCCGCTTCCTCGGAAATGCGGCGAAGCTCTTCCATGCGGTCGCGATGCTTGCCCTCGGGAATTAAACCGCGCTTGGGCTCAGACAACGGGTCCTCCCTCGGAAGGAGGTTCCTTGGTGGCAAAGATGCGAACAGCGAGATGCGTAGCGATCCAAGTGGTTCCGAGAAGCAGTACCACGCCAAGCAGTAGTTCCGCACCCATAGCGGCGGCGCGCTGGAGAGACGATTCGAGCGACGTCACGTACTCCGTAGCCCTCACAAGAATGAACATGGCCCAGAGGGTCAACGCCACGATGAGGACGGTGGTCACAACGGAAGCGAGAATCATTTTCATGCGGTTGCGTTTGGGCCGCCGTGAAGCAGCATGGAGAAGGATAGCGCAACCGGAGGGAAAGCTGCACACGGAAGAAGATCCGTTAATCGAAAAAGCAATCAACGACAGCATTTTGAAGCTCAGCGTAAGCCCGACCAATCGTCCGCGACAAGGATGGAATCGCTGGGATTAGCGGCGTCATACTTGATGCTCGCGGGTTGGCCTGCCACCAGGCGCTCGAGGCGAACCTGGCTCTCAAGACCGGTGATGTCCTGTGCCGTGTGATAGGTAACGCCGGAGATCAGGTAGCTATACGAGACGAACTGTCGCGGGCGCATGTCTTTCAGCGGGCGAGCGCTGGAACCAAACAATCCCTTACGTGCCTCTTTCGATTCCGGCGGCCGCTCCACTAGATCCACAATCTGCCCTTCGGCAATGCGCCCGATCTGATTCAGATAGAGACGGCGCTTGCGTTCCTCTTCTTCGGGATCCACGGCGGGACGAAGGAATGCATAGGCGATCATGGCAAACGCGGCGATGGCCGCTCCCCCCATGGCAAGCATTAATTTCCAATCGGCGAACAATTCCTTCAACGAGCAAACTCCTCAAATCCAAAATGGGTGGGATTGCATAAGACACGCTGAGGGTTGCGCGCAGCATGGCGGCGGGTTTTCCCCATCCGACTGGTGCCCCACTAAGGCGTATTCTACCGAATCCCTGCGGGATACGTGAAACTACGCTGACCCCTGCACCGGATTACGCAACACGCCAACACCGGCAACGCTGACCTCCACGGTGTCGCCGGCAGCAAGCGGACCGACGCCGGCGGGAGTGCCGGTGGCGATGACGTCGCCAGGCAGCAGCGTCATCATGCGCGAAATCCAGCGGACCAAAAACGCCGGAGGATAAATCATCAGCGAGGTGACAGCGGATTGCCGCCGCGCGCCGTTGACGTGCGTCTCGACCAGAAGATTGGATGGATCGAGAGCGGTTTCGATTTGCGGTCCGACGGGGCAAAATGTATCGAAACCTTTCCCGCGCGTAAACTGAACGTCGCTTCTCTGCAGGTCGCGAGCGGTGACATCGTTGAGGCAGGTGTAGCCCATCACGAAAGAGAGAGCATCTTCGGCATCCCTTAGTTGCGAGCAGCGGCTGCCGACGACCAGGGCGAGTTCGCCCTCGTGTTCCACGCGTTGCGAATATTTTGGCAATACGATCGCTTCGTCCGGCCCGATGATGGAAGAAGGCGGCTTGAGGAACATCAACGGCTCTTTCGGGACTTCGTTGCCCATCTCCGCAGCGTGGGCAGCGTAATTGCGACCGATGCAAACGATTTTCGTCGGCTCAACCGGAGCCAGAAGCCGCACTTCGTCGACCCGCGTAGAACGCGAGCCACGGGACCACGGCCCCCACGGCGCGCCGGAAATCTCAATGACATGTTCTCCTTCGATCAGACCATACCGCGGCGAAGCCGAGCCCGCAGCGGAAGCGTCGCGGATCACGTAGCGACAAATTTTCATCAGTGTTTAGCTCGCGTGATGCTTGGGATGAGAAGCATGCGGTTCACGGGCTCTCCAGATCGTCGTAGCTATCCAGGAGAGTGTAGTGAGAATCATGTACACGACGGCGCCCTGCATGAAAACCTGGGCCGCGCTGTGCCAATTGCTGAGATCGCGAAAGAACAGGCAGAGCACGCGATAGGTCAGGCTGAAAATGAGCCAGCCAATAAGGCTGGAAGCCAGAAGATGCCCCGGAAAGCGCAGGAACCGGAAAACGGGTACGGCCGCAAGAAAGCCCAGAATCGCGGCTGCGGCGATATTGCGCTCTAGGGCAAAGCGTTCTAGAAATGGCGCGCGATTGGCAATCACCAGCCATGCTGAGAAAACCAAACTCAGGCAAACACCAACGTAAACCCCGGTGCGAATCGCCGCATTGCGGAAAACGTGGAACCAACGATAACCAGGCAGATGCGGACGAACCAACATGTGTGCTGGGCTCCCAAGATCCAACCAAGTCGTTTAACACGGGCTTAAGGCGATGGTTGCGTGACGTCAACAACTACGGGTGCGCCGGGCGCGCTTTCATTTCCTGCACGGTCAACGGCGGTCACAGTGTACCAATAGCGATGGCCGGGCTGTACAGACGTATCACGAACCGCAGGCGTGGGCAACAAATCCGTGGTGAGCGGCTGCCCCCTTGTGTTTTCCTGCTCACTCTTATAGACGCGATACCCGACTAGGTCGGTTTCAAGATTGATGCTCCAGGAAAGATCAACGACGACCGCGCCCGGGGCAGCGCCCGGAACCACAGCCGCCACAAGTCCCTGCGGTGCGACGGGAGGGAAAGTGTCGCGCGGCGTGACCGTCACTGGTTGCGAGTCAGAGGATTCCAGTTCGTTGCCGTCTACCTGGATGATACTGCGCACCGTGTAGAGGTAGGCGTGGTCGAAAGCAGCGGAAGTGTCGCGGTAGCTGTTGGTTTCCGATGAAGCCAGCAGCGCCGCGTGTGCTTCCGGTTTGCCCGGCGGAAGTTCCTGCGATGAGGAAGAGGGAGCCTCAGGATGAATTTCCGAGCGGTAAATTCGATAGCCGATGATGCTTGATACAAGTTCCCCGGCGGCGGTGGCAGTGGGCACCGGCCAGGTCAATTCGACCGCTGACTCCGTGACACGAGCCTCAATGGAAGAGATTGCAGCCGGAACCGGAAAGATGCGCACGGAGGCAACGTTCGAATCGGCAGAAGCCCGTTTCCGGGAAGTGCGCGTTCGAACCACGCAGGCGACCATAGCGCCCGGATGCGATTTGATTTCTACCGGCGCGATGGGGACGATGAAGTTCACCCGGCCATCGGTCCGGTAATTCTCCACCAAGGCTCCGGGAATGGTGTAGACCACTCGGAAAGATTTCGCGTCGGCCGATCCATCTGGCTTAACGTTGCCCCGAAGTATCTCGACGGCCGGCGGCGCCGAGAGTTTTTCCCCGGAGACAGAACTCGATGGGAGCGTAAACGAAAGCTGCACGCCGTCTCCGGCTTGACGCGCGGCAAGATCTTTGATCGCAGTGGGAATAGGCGGCGTCGGCGGAGCGGGATCGCCGGGAGCGCCGCAACCAGCCGAAACCAGGAAAATGGAAAAAAGGAAATGGAAAACAAAGAAGAACTGCGCGGGGCGCTTTTCGATGCAGGCTCTCGTCCCTTTTCTATTTTCCATTTTCAGGACTAAAGGATATAGCGGCTCAGATCCTGGTTCTTGACGATGTCCGCGAGCTGCTTGGAGACGTAAGCGGCGTCAACCTTCACGTTTTTCTTCTTGAGATCGGGCGCTTCAAACGAGATTTCGTCCAAAACTTTCTCGAGGATGGTGTGAAGGCGGCGGGCGCCAATGTTTTCGGTTTGCTCATTCACGCTGGTCGCGAAACGGGCGACAGCGGCGACAGCATCCTCGGTAATATTCAGCTTGACACCTTCGGTCTCCAACAGCGCGACGTACTGTTTGATAAGCGCATTCTTGGGCTCGGTCAGAATGCGAATAAAGTCTTCTTCCTTCAACGATTGAAGCTCGACGCGAATGGGCAGTCGGCCCTGAAGTTCCGGGATCAGGTCAGAGGGCTTCGTCACGTGAAACGCGCCCGCCGCGATGAACAGAATGTGATCGGTCCGAATCATGCCATAGCGCGTGTTGACGGTGGTGCCTTCAATAATGGGAAGAATGTCGCGCTGCACACCTTCACGCGAAACGTCCGGCCCGTGACCGGATTCGCGCCCTGCCACCTTATCGATTTCATCGATGAAAATGATGCCCATCTGCTCGGCGCGCTCTACAGCCACGCGTGTTACCTGGTCCATGTCCAGCAACTTGTTTTCTTCTTCCTGGATCAGGTACTCGAACGCGTCGGCCACGCTCATTTTGCGCTTTTTCTTTTGCTGGCCGAATATACCGGAAAACATGTCCTGAATCTTGCCGACGTCCATCTCCTCGACGCCCTGATTGGAGACGATTTCGAAAGAAGGCATGGCGCGCTCGCGGACTTCGAGGTCCACCATGCGCTGGTCCAACTTGCCTTCGCGGAGTTGCCCGCGGAGTTTTTCGCGCGTGCGCTGCGCTTGCTCGCGTTGCGACGCAGCTTCGGATTCCGGTGTTCCAGCTCCCGGCGGAGGGGATGGCGGAAGCAACAGGTCGAGCACGCGCTCTTCCGCTGCTTGCTCGGCGCGGTCGGCCACTTCGTCGAGTTTTTCCTCGCGGATCATATCAATGGATGTTTCGACGAGGTCGCGGACCATCGATTCCACGTCACGGCCGACGTAGCCGACTTCCGTGTACTTTGAGGCTTCCACCTTGATGAATGGGCAGCCGGCGAGACGCGCAAGGCGGCGCGCGATTTCCGTTTTTCCGACGCCAGTCGGACCGATCATCAAAATATTTTTCGGCAGAACGTCTTCGGCGATTTCCGGCGGAAGCTTCTGGCGGCGAACACGGTTGCGCAAAGCCACGGCCACCGCGCGCTTCGCGGCCGCCTGCCCGACGATGTACTTGTCGAGCTCCACCACGATTTCGCGCGGCGTCATATCATCGAGCGCGGGAAGCAGTTCCTGCTCTGCGCCCGGTTCAGCGCCGTTGCCTCCCGGGAGGTAAACCACTTCTTTTTCGGACTTGCTCGTCATGTGCTCTGCTCAGTTTCTTTGATGCCCGAACCCCGCTTGGCGTGCTGGCGCGCCGCCCTAGAGCTCTTCGACTGTAAAGTTCGCGTTAGTGAAAATGCAAATCTCGCTGGCAATGCGCATGGCCTCCATGGCCAAATCCTTGGTGCTGAGTTTCGAGTGCTTCAGCAGCGCGCGCGCGGCGGCAAGCGCGTAACTGCCTCCGGACCCGATAGCGACGATACCATCATCGGGCTCGATCACGTCACCGTTCCCGGACAGAATGAAAGTGCCCTTGCTATCAGCAACGATCAAGAGCGCCTCCAAGTGGCGAAGCGCGCGGTCCTTGCGCCATTCCTTGGCTAGTTCGACCGCTGCTTTCTGCAAATTGCCGGAAAATTCCTGGAGCTTGCCTTCGAATCGTTCAAACAGGGTGATGGCGTCGGCCGTGGAGCCTGCGAAACCGGCGACGACTTTGTCATTGTAAAGGCGGCGCGTCTTCCGCGCGGTGTGCTTCATCACGTGATCGCCCATGGTCACTTGGCCATCGGCGATCAGCACGACCTTATTGTCCTTGCGCACGCACAGAACCGTGGTGCCGTGCATCTGTGCGTCTCCCCGGCTGTTTGGCATCCAGACATTATAGCGCCGTCGAGCGGCAGCGCCAAAAGCAGAGAAGCGCTAGCTTGCTTTCTTACTGCGCGATTTCGTGGAAGGAGAGAATCTTGTAACCGCTCGTGGGCTGAGCCCTCTGGATCCAGCAGGAGCTATATCGTATGCCATTTCCCTGCATATCGTCGTTGAATCGTACATCTGCAGCACCAAGATTCGAACCGCCTCCATTCGTTTTAGCAACGAAGACGGCGCCGTCAAATTCCCTGCTGCCTGTATTGTCTACGTTGATGATCTTACCTTCTCCGATGACTAGAATGACTCCGTACCAACCATTGTCCGGGTCCATGGTGTAAGTGCCGGTCACCAGGAGAAGTCCGTACCCTGTGCTGCCCCAGTGCGTCAAATCCAAATCACCGTTTGCAACCACGGTCAGCATGTTGGAGGGAGACATGTTCAGGGAGTTCAGGTAGGCGGTCTGAGTTGCCGCGGAACCTGCCGGGACGACAGCGTCTGCCGATTGAATAATGGTCTGAACCATGTTGTTGAGTTCCGTCGGCGTTTGAGGCGGAGACGCATTCAGATACTCGACGTCCGGCAATGACGCGCCAGAGCCCGTGTAGTTCGTCTTAGGAGGTGATGTTGGAGGGCCCGGAATGCCACTGATAACACTAGTGATGGCGGTATTCGAACTGGCGCCCGGGTAATTGCCATAAATACCGATCGCCACTTTAGATGGCCAAGGATTGCCGTTGCAATCCTGGTCGTTGCTTCCCTTCACCGCATACGCATTATTGTTCGCCGGAGCTTGGAACACGGGGTCAGAACCGCCATTGCTGCCAGAGAGTGTGAGCGCCGCTAGATAGACGGGCTGGGGCAGCGTGATGGGGAGCGGCGCAACAAGGTATTGAACGAGTTTCTGGCTGCCATCGGGGAGAACCGCTAGGGCAGTGAGTTCGAGCACCTGATGGCCGGAGCTGTTATTGTTAAATGTGCCGTCGTAGTAAATCGGTGTGGCATCGTTTGCGGTGCCATCGTACGGGACGACATCGAGCTTCAGAGATTGCTCTGTAACCCCGTTGATGCGCACCCACTTGTAGAGCGGACCAGGGAATGGCAAGCCGTTCAGCGGATTCGTATTCCAGATTGAGAATGCGCGCGGAGAGGGATTGGGAGGTAAAGAGCCCGCCGGGCAAATGCCGGTAAACTCCTGGCTGAATTCCGTATCGGCGTAGGTCGAGCCGGAAACCCATGGCGTAACATTCTCGCCCCCAAGCGGATTGATCACGTAGACGGGAGCGCAAGGGAGCAGCGAGGCTCCCCCGGCGGGTAGGAACGCTGGATCAGTATTCTTGAACGAAATGGGACTGTTGGGGCGTAAGCGCGCGCGAACTTCTTCCAAACCAGCGATGGCCGCATTATAAACCCCCGTTGACGAGCGATAGTTGCCCGCCAGCGCCGACTCCGTACCCGAAGAAACAATCAGAGCAATGGCCACCACGCTGATCAGCAGCAGGACGAATATGGAAATCAGCAGAGCGATTCCCTCTTCGTACTTGCCGGTTCGAATTCTCCTTCGCTTCATCATTACTCGCCCGTCTCACTGATTAGGGTTTACCCGACGGCCACGCCCACTCAATTCCACAACGCGCGGTTGTCCCGTCGTGGCATCCCGCTGAGGAGTAGCAACAATCAAATTGATTATGACATCGCGAATGTTCACTGGGGAATTATCGACGGCAGGTGCGACCGGGCACAGAACAGGCGGAGATTGGGGCGCCGTTGAAGTGTCGCAGGTATACGAAAAAATGGGCTGTGCTGGACTGTTTACAACGTTTTGCACGAAAGGGGCAAGCACGCCCGCGGCACTCGTAACCCCGTCAGGGTCGCCGCCCGGCACCTTGGCAATCATACCACGCATCAGCGTGGGTACCTGAACGGCCGGGGGAGTCTGCAATTGGTAGCGAATCCACTGAACCGGACAGGAGGGAGCGCAGGTGGGATCCTGTGGATTGGGATTCGTCTCGATGATCAAGTCAAAATCGCCTGGGGTGGTGCATGTTCCGCCGCCACCCGTTCCAATCACGCATGGAACATTGCCGGCGTAGCCCGGACTCCAAGCAAAAGGCGTGATCGTAAAGAGATTGAAATTCGTGCTGACATAGCTGGGCGGAGGATAGCCTGCGTCGTTGACGTCGCGCACGATCTGGTCGAGGGCGAGCCGGGCTTCTTGAAACGAAGTCAGCACTTGTGATTCGGTCTGATAGCGGTTTTGGGATGACCCGAGCAGAGTGAACGCCGCCCCGATGACCAGAAGGAAAATGCCCAGGGAAACCAGCAATTCGACTAACGTGAACCCAGGCTGGCGCTTGTTTCTTTGGGCCGGATTCATTTTGCCACCATCGTGTCAAGCGTGATGGGATGGAAATATTTGCTGCCGCCTAATTGGCGGACGCCAAGAATAAACCGTTTTGCGATGGGTGTTCCGCTGTTCCCCGTGACAATCACCGCCCAGCGCACGTCATAGGTAGTGCCGCTGGGGTCAATGGGGTCCTGGTAGGTGAAACCGTAGCCGTTCGTGGGAGCCAGGGGAGGTGGAGGCGAGCTAAACACGATGAGCGTCTGGTTGAAGTATGTCGTCACGGTGCTGCCTTGCACGGAATTGGTGACCGCCGGATTGCCAAGCTGGCACGTGTTCCCCAGCGCATCGGTGAATGAACTTGAACTGAGCGGCTGATCCAGGAACTGATCCAATTGGCGCTGTGCAAACACCAGCGCCGAAGAGTCTGTGCGGTTCTGTTGATTCAGAAAGATCGATGCCGGCACGAGTTGCGCAATCGCCACCAGGCCTACCAGCAAAATGACCGTGGCAAACAGCATCTCAAGGATACTGAAGCCATCTTGACCTTCACAAAGCCTTGCAGATGAGTGTCGCATTCTCCGGTTCTTCTATACTTCGTGTGCCACCTAGCCGGTTCGTTTCCAGGGTCCGCCCGCAGGTGCGGTCCAGATCTGTGTGGCGCCCGAGGGAAGCAAAATCACCGCGCGATAGCCGTACTCATCGGGGTTTGCCGAAGCCCCGACGTAGAACACGTATACACTGGAGGTCAGTGTGCCGTTCACGCGAACTGCTCCCCTCGAGTCAAATTGCAGCGGACCAGGATTCGCGGGCGTAGCGGTCAACGCGCCCACGGCGTTGGCGTTAGTGATCGCTGTCGGCGGCGGGGGTCCTCCTCCTGCTGGTAAGAGCGTCACGAAGCCGCTGATCCGCGCTTGTTTCTCGATTTTGTCCAGGATTCCATCGTTATCGGGATCTGCCCAAGCGACCCAGTCATTGCCGAACTGAGCGAGTTGGAACGGCACTGCTCTGTTCCTGCGAACGGCTTCGAACCGCGTGAACTTCAGCATGTCGGACACGCGTGCGGCGGTATCATTGAGCTGGTACGTTCGAAACGAGTGCATGAGGCTGGGAATCGCAATCGCCGTCAAAACCATTAGCACAGCCAGGGAAACAGCCAATTCCACCATGCTGAAGCCGCCAATGCGGCCGCGACGAGTGCGAAGGGGTGTAGCACTCCAGAACAAGATCGTTTCCTCATTCAAAGGCGGGATCAGCGATCCAACCCATAAGGGTGGTCCAGCGACCATTCTGATGCAGTTGACATACCAGGGACGAACGGATGCAACCGACTGCCAAGCATAGTACTTACTCGCAGTTGACCCTTATATTCTATGCCATGCGTCAAGGAATGGGTGGAAATGTAACATTTTGGAACGAAATGATCACAAGAAAGTTATATATGAAAATTTATATGTATGGTAATCATGCGCGAGTGAGGAGGCTGTTTTTGGAGTCGTCTGCCCGTTAGTTCTTGCCCTTCTTTGCGAGGGACTGGCCGCCCTGCTTGGAGAGAGAAGACTTATCGAAGAGTTCGTCGGAGAAGCCGGGATTGTATTTGCAAGTGTCGTAGAAGATTTGGACGGCGCGGCGTCCATTGTGCTCGCGGGAGACTTGCAACGGCGTCCAAACGCTGTCCTTCAAATGGTAGTTGGAGTAGATGGAGACGTCTTCGTTGATCTGCTGGGTTTCCTCGTCCTTGGTGGTGACCGAGCTGCGAATCAAGAAGTGGGTGGAACGGTCAACGGCAAGTCGGAACAGGCGTTCTTGCGTATCGGTAATCTCGACCCAATCCACCTGCTTGAGGTCCACGGTGTCGTTGCCGCCGAAGCGGATGGCCATTCCCTGTTCGTTGAGGCGTAGCCGCAAAAGATTGTCGACGTTGCGCTTGACCTGTTCCTGGAAATCGCTGATGGAGGTGGCCGGCATTTCATTGATGCCGCTGCGATCAAAAGTCCAGCCGTGATCGCCGTTGTAGAGTGTAATGACGATTCCGCCGTGGGACCAATCCAAACCGTCGATGCCGATTAGGTACGGGAGAATCGTGTGACGGCCCTTGCCGATATACTCGGTGCGATCCTTATCGGGATAGCGGCGGTAGTCAGCAAAACCGATGTTGCCGACAGGCTCCCCATTGTGACCGAAAAGCACCCGGCGTCCCTCACACTGGCTTTCGTGGACTTCGGTATAGCCCGGTCCGCCGAGCGCGTTGATCAGATCGGAGAGGATCTGCTTACCTTTTGCGATGCTCTGCTCTGGCATCAGCGTATCGGGCCGCTGTGCCGCTGCGCCCGAAACAAACACCAGGGACGCCGCAAGAATCAGCGGACTGAGATGGAGAAATCTTACCCGCACAAGACCGAGCCTCCATTTACATTGATGATCTCGCCGGTCATGAAGTTGGCCAGGTCCGAGGCAACAAACAGAATGGGGCCGGCGATTTCTTCGGCGGTGGCGGCGCGGCCAAGGGGGATGACCGTGGAAGCCATCCTCTGGCCCGCTTTTGTTTCGAGCACTGGAATAGACATATCGGTGGATACCCAGCCTGGTGCGACGGAGTTCACTAGAATGTTATGCCGCGCGAGTTCTGTGGCGAGTCCCTTGGTGAAGCTGATGATGCCGCCTTTGCTTGCGCCGTAATGCGTGTGAAAGGCTTCGCCGCGCTGACCGGCCGTGGAACTGATGGGAATGATCTTGCCGGACTTCTGCTTGATCATGTGCGGTACGGTGAAATGAATGATCGAGTAGACACTCTTGAGGTTGATGCGAATCATGTCGTCCCACTGCTTTTCGCTCATTTTCTCGATGGGGAGATCTTCGAGGTTCCAGACGCCGGCGTTGGCCACGAGAATATCCAGGCGGCCGAGCCGCGCGATGGTATGTTCGACGAGCTTCTGGTTTTCAGCATGCTTACCCACATCGGCTTTGAACGCTTCCACGCGAGTACCGTGCTTGGCGGCTTCTTGCTGCACCTGCAGGGCGGCGTCCTTGGCTTTGACGTAGTTGAAAACCACGTCGGCGCCGGCCTGCGCGAAGAGTTTGACTGCGGCGGCGCCGATTCCGCGTGAACCGCCAGTGATGAGTGCCGCTTTGCCTGCAAGAGAAATCATCTAGCCCCCGAAAGTGGAAAGTAGAAAATCGAAACTAGAAACTAGAAACTCGAAAAAGAGAGCCTTACTTCGCGTGAGCAATTGCCTCACGGGCGCGCGCGGCGGAAACAAATTCCCTAAACAGGCGCTGAGCAAACGGATCATCCGGCATGCGCTCTGGATGCCACTGAACTCCTACAACCCAGTTGGAATCGCCAGTCCACTCGATCGCTTCGATGATCCCATCGGGAGCCTGGGCCCCGACACGAAGATGCTCCCCAGGTCTCTCAATTGCTTGATGATGACTGCTATTGATTTCGGCACTGATCGCTCCATTCAGACTGGCAAGCCGACTATCGGGAGCAAAATTTGCGGCGTGTCTTGCGTCGCCTTTTCGCTCTCCCGGCGGGAGATCGGTAAGACCGTGCGCCAGCGCCTCCGGTTTCATCGTGCGAATATCTTGAATTAGCGAGCCCTTAAGGTACACGTTGAGGATTTGACAGCCGTAGCAGATGGCCAGCACCGGCTTCAAGCAGCGAAACGCATGAGCTAGAATCGCCTCGTCGGTAGCGTCACGATGGGGATCCAGTTTCACCGTTTTCGGGTGCTTGGACGCGCCGTAGCGGCCGGGGTCCACGTCGGCCGGACTGCCTGGCAAAACAAAGGCGTCAAGTTTTTTCAGTTGTTCCTCAAGCTGCTCCGGCGACTGTTCGAGTCCCACCTCTTCCGGGTCCGCTCCAGCCTTGCGCGCGGCCTCGAAGTAATAATCGAGTTTATCCCGTTTCCTCTGATGTTGTTCCTCGGTGGTGCGCCAGGGGATGCCCACACGGGGACGGCTGGCGGCACTCGGTTGGGGATTAGCAGGAGTCATGGAACACCAAATCGTAACATCCGGACAAGGTAAGCGGCAACCGGAGCAAAATTCCAGAGTACAATCGCGCCATGGAAGGAAATCGACCTCATGGACACTCAGGTCAAAGGCTACGCGGACTCGATGTACGAGCAATCCTTTGTGGAATCGGCGGTCTCGACGAGGGCCCACACGACAAACCTGCTGAAGCAGAGAACCACGAGACGAACTGCCAAAACGCCCGTCACGGATAGCCACGTCGATAGCATCATCAAACTCCAGGTGCAGCATATTGAGCGCTGCATGGCCGCCAGATTGGAGTCCTACCAACGAGCGTATGAAGAAACCGGGAAGGTTCCGACGGAGGAAGAATTGGAGGAGATCTTCGAGGAACTCAAAACCGTGGGGGAGCTCCAAGTCAGGAATTCCAGCTCTTTCATTGATAATTTCTTGCGGGCGAGGCGCACTCCGGTGCAATGCAATCCGGAGCAAAGCCTGATCGAAAGCTGCGCCGACGCACACGATCGCGTGTTGCGAACTTGGAAGAATTGGGGGGAGAAAATACGGATTAAGAAGGCTGCTCCGGCTAAGATAAAAGCGGCGGTAAAGGCCGTGGCGCCAACCGTCGCTGAAGCACAAACGATACAAGACGAAGTCGTTCCCATGGAGAAACAGCGCTCAAACCGGACACTGGTTGCCTACTATTGGTTTTTCTTTAAGCGGCTTGGCAACGAGTGCATTCGCACGTGGAGGGGGGAATTGGCTGCCGCGGTGCTCACTGCCACCGGCACGTATCTGCTAATCCATCGAGTGAATACGGTTGCATGGACGAGCTTCAAGAGCGAGGGCCTGTCTATGGTGATCGCGGTATGGAGCATTGCATCATGGCACGTGCTTCGCACCCCCTGGCTGCTCCACAAAGAGACATCGAACGTTGTTGCCGGGACCCGCAAAGTGCATTGGGCTCATGGGCTGTTTGGGATAGTCGTCCTGGCGGGAGTACTCGTCGGCAGCGGGTTGTACGCGAGGAAGCAACTCGCCAAGCCCATCGCACCCGTTATGGCTGCGCCTTATGTGGAACCGACGAATTCGCTCAGAAAAAGAACGCTGGGTCTAGCCAACGACCTGAATGTTTTTCTGGGCGAACGGTGGGCGAGGCGTCCTCCGGGACATGGCCAAGACACATTGAAGTATGACCAGGCAACTCTCGATCTTTATATGAAACTTTATAAGAGCCGAACCGTAGGGATTCTCCAGGAGTTGCAGGACAAGGGATTGGATACCGGCTTGCTTGCTGCTCCCGGCGGTGCTTCGACGCGATTTCTTCTGCCCGATGAGATTCGGCAGCTCCGTGACCTCGCGTATCATTTGGATGAGAAGGGTAACGTCGTTAAGTTTTAGCAGGCGCGAATCCGGATCAGGCCGGCAGCGACGCGGAGTGCACGAGAGCAGCGTCGAGGCAGAACTCCGGACGGTGGAAAAAGGCGGGTAATTCGGAAAGGCGAAGGGCCAGGCGTTCGGGGGAGGCCGCACGAAGAGTGACGTGGCCGAGTTTTCGGCCGGGGCGCGGCAATTTTCCGTAGAGATGGAGATGGGCGTCGGGGACCGCGAGCACCTCGGAGGAATCAGGGAGGTCACCGATAAGATTGAGCATGGCGCAGTGGCCCGTGAGACCCGCAGAGCCAAGCGGCAAGCCGAGTACGGCGCGCAGGTGATTTTCGAATTGGCTGGTGACGGCGCCTTCGATGGTCCAGTGCCCGGAATTGTGGACCCGCGGCGCCATTTCGTTGATAAGAAGTTCGCCCTGATGCTCGAAGAATTCGAGAGCCAGGACGCCAACGTATTTCAGGGATTCCAGGACGCGGCGGGCAGCGCTTTCCGCGGCGCGCTGGATGTTCGCATCGAGGCGCGGGGCGGGGGCGATGGAAAGGCGGAGGATGCCGCCGCGGTGGTGATTCTCAACCAGCGGGTAAATGGCAGATTCCCCATTTCGCGAACGAACCGCAAGAATCGAGATCTCGCGGGTGAAGGGGACGAAACGTTCCAGGATCAGCGCGACCGCGGGGAGTTCGGACTTGGCTTTGGCCACGTCTTCTGAGGTTCGAAGGAACCTCTGCCCTTTGCCGTCGTAGCCCATACGCGAGGTTTTCAGAACCGCAGGAAGCCCGATCGTCTCTACAGCTTCGTCGAGGCCGGCGGGATTCGAAACGGCGGCAAATTCCGTCGTGGCAATGCCGAGTTTGCGAAAGAGAGATTTTTCGGCGAGGCGGTCTTGCGCGGCTTCGAGAGCGGCGGGCGGAGGATAGACGGGAACGCGTTCAGCCAGAAAATTAGCTGCTCCCACGGGGACATTTTCGAATTCGTAGGTAACCAACTCCAGGCCACTTGAGAATTTTTCGAGCGCCGCACGATCGGTGTAATCGGCGGTGACGCGCTGCGCGATGCGGCCTACGGGGGCTTCGGGAGAAGGATCGAGAAAACGAAAATGCAAGCTGAGCGGGTAGCCCGCGAGTGCGAGCATATACCCGAGTTGCCCCCCGCCAAGGATGCCGATGGTCACGCGCGCTTCCCCTTTTTATTCCCGAGAGACGGAGCGACGGATGGATCGGGCTTTGCCAGGACTCGGCCGGTCTGCTCGACGCGGAATTTTCGAAGGGCTTCGCGGATGACTGGATGCTTGGCGCCGAGGATGGCGGCGGCGAGGAGCGCGGCGTTGATAGCGCCAGCCTTGCCGATGGCCAGAGTTCCTACTGGCACGCCTCCAGGCATTTGCGCGATGGAGAGCAACGAATCGAGACCTTTGAGGGCTCTTGATTCGACGGGAACGCCGAGGACGGGAAGAACGGTTTTCGAGGCGGTCATGCCGGGAAGATGAGCGGCGCCTCCGGCTCCGGCGATAATGACCTCGATGCCGCGCTTCTCGGCGCCGGAAGCGTATTCAAAGAGAAGGTCGGGCGTGCGGTGGGCGGAAACAACTTTCGTTTCATGTGGAACACCAAGCTCCGCGAGGGTTTTCGAGGAGTGCTCCATGGTCTCCCAGTCCGAGGTGGAGCCCATGATGATGCCGACAAGAGGATTCTCGCCTTCGACAAGCTGATTACTCTCGGCATTGAATCCGTTGGGCTTCTTTCGCGCCATAACCATCCATCGTGCTAAAGAAACAATGCCTGCTGGAAAGCCGGCCGTACCGGAGACTCCGTGGAACCCGACGCGATATTCTACGGTTTTTTTTAGCGCGTGGCGACTTGCGCGCGGTTTCTCCAGTAGTGGCGAAGCTGGCCGACCAGATAAAGCGAGCCGGTGATGAAAATAACGTCCTCCGCCGCGGCTTCCGCGAGCGCGTGTTCGAGGGCGCGTTCGGCGTCGCCGATCACGGAAAAACGCGCGGCATGATGGCCGGCGATTTCGGCGAGTTGCGCGGCCGAGACGGCGCGCGCGGTGCGGGGCGCGGTGAAGACGACTTCCGTGGCGTGATGGAAAAGAAGGCCGGCGACCTCGTCGACGGCTTTGTCGCGGAGAGCGGCGTATAACAGCCAAATCTTGCGGCCTTGGAAGTTTTGCTCCAGAAAATGGGCGAGCTCGCGGGCGGCGCCGGGATTGTGCGCGCCGTCGAGGTAAATGTCAGGAGCCGATTGCAACTTCTCGAGGCGGCCGGGCCACACGGTATTGGCGATCCCATCCGTTATGGCTTCATCAGGAATTCGAAAGCCCCGGTTTTGGAGAAGGCGTGCAGCGGCGAGCGCGCAAAGGGCGTTCTGCAATTGGAAGCGCCCGGGAAGACTTGGGCTGATTTCGAAGCCTCTGCCGGAATCCGGTTCTACGACGCGCGCGAAGACCTTGCCGATTTCCACGGATTCCCGATCGACTCGAAAAATTTGCGCTGGCTCGATGACCGGACAGCCGAGACTCTCGGCGCGAGCCAGAATGACTTCACGGGCTTCCGGATGTTGTTCACCGAGGACGATGGGCACGCCAGACTTCAGGATTCCTGCCTTTTCCGAAGCGATTTCCTCGAGCGAGTGGCCGAGAAAGTTTTCGTGGTCGAAATCGACTCGAGTGATGATGGCGACGGCTGGATAGAGAATGTTGGTGGCATCAAGGCGGCCCCCGAGGCCGACTTCAAACACGCCAAATTCAACTCGCTCGCGAGCGAAAGATTCGAACGCCATGGCGGTGACGCATTCGAAATAGGTGGGATGCGCGCGAAGCTTTCCCGCGGCGAGCAGTTCTTCAATCAGGACTCGAATGCGTGAGAAGGTTTCTGCGAAGGATTCGTCGCTGATTTCCTCTCCATTGATGCGAATGCGTTCATTGATTTTTTCTAGGTGAGGCGACGTGTTCAAGCCCGTTCGAAACCCGGCGCGGCGAAGAATGGATTCGAGGAACGCGGCGGTAGAGCCTTTCCCGTTGGTGCCGGCGATATGGACGCTTGGATACGCGCGATCGGGGCGGCCGAGGCGCTCAGCAAGAACGGTAATATTTTCAAGATCAAACTTTGCGGTGACAGCCTGCGTCGGCGCAGCCAATTCGCGCCCAAGGGAGAGCAGGTAGCGGACCGCGGCCTCGTAATTCATCTCACGTCAAGAGCAAATCGAGGGAGTTGGCGATAAACGACTTGAGCTCCTTGCGATGAACAACGGCGTCGAGAAAGCCGTGTTCGAGCAGGAATTCGGAGCGCTGAAAGCCTTCGGGGAGTTTCTGGCGGATGGTTTGCTCGATGACGCGAGGACCCGCAAAGCCGATAAGCGCGCCAGGTTCGCCTATGTTGAGGTCGCCGAGCATGGCGAAGCTGGCGGTGACGCCGCCCGTGGTGGGATCGGTGAGCACGGAGATGTAGGGTAGTTTTTCGTCATCAAGCCGCCCAAGAGCAGCGGAAACTTTGGCAAGCTGCATGAGGCTAATAGTGCCCTCCATCATGCGCGCGCCGCCGGAACAGGAAACAGCGATGAACGGCTGGCGCGTTTCGATCGCCAGCTCAATGCCGCGCGTGACTTTTTCGCCGACTACTGCGCCCATCGAGCCGCCGATGAAGCCAAATTCCATGGCACACATGACCACGGGCCGGCCGTTGAGCTGGCCTTCGGCGGTGATGACGGCGTCGTTCATGCCGAGTTTTTTTTTGGCTTCCCGCAGGCGCGCGGCGTAAGGCTTGGTGTCGACAAATTTGAGCGGGTCCGTGGACGTCATGCCCGCGTCGTGCTCGGTCCAGCGGCCGTCCAGCAGCATTTCCAGGCGTTGCTTGGAATTCATTTTGAAATGGAATTGACACTTGGGGCACACGAAGAGATTCGCTTCGAGGTCCTTGCGAAAAACGATGGTGCGGCAGGATTCGCACTTGACCCACAAGCCTTCCGTGCGCACCCGGCGCTCTTCGGGCGGCGTGGATTGCTCGATCGATTTTTTGTCGCGCTTGAACCAGGCCATGGAAAAGTTGAGAGTCTAAAGTTTCAGAACTCGCGGCTCCTGAATCTGCGGCCAATACGCAGCGGCCGAGATCCTTTCTGCCGATACTAATAGTCGATGCCCCGTTGAGCCAGTATACCCTTGGTGTAGGGGTGTTTCACCTCGCGCATCTCCGTGACCAGGTCGGCTAGCTCGACGAGCTTGGGATGCGCGTTGCGGCCGGTGCAGATGACGTGTACGCGCTCCGGACGGTTCTTCAGCGCTTCCACAACTTCTTCGGGGTTGAGCATTTTGTAGCTGATGGTGTAGTTGATTTCGTCCAGGACAACGAGGTCGTATTTTCCGCTGTAAATGGCCTCGCGGCCCGCTTGCCAGCATTCCTGTGCGAGCTTGATGTCCGCAGGATCGGTTTCGGCGCCGCCGATTTTGACGAAACCGCGGCCCATGGGCCGAATCTCAAATTTGTCGTCGCCCAGCATTTTGGCGGCGTCGAGCTCGCCGTAGTGCCACGACCCTTTGATGAACTGAACCATAAGGACTTTAAGGCCCTGGCCCACGGCGCGAAAGGCCGTGCCCAGCGCGCAGGTCGTCTTGCCTTTGCCGGGGCCGGTGTAAACGATGAGGAGTCCCTTTTCTTCCGGCATGACGTGGCGGCTCTGTGAACCCTTTCAAGCGCATTGAAAGCACTAGAGTTTGCGGAGTCTGATGCCAAAGGTCAAGCCGCCCTGGAAGCTAGTCCAGCTGCAGGCGTCTGACAAGCTGCGCGACGATGGCAGCGATGCGCTCCTGCGTCGCCTGAGGAAGCGAGGTTCCCGGCTTGGCGTGCGGGTCTCGGAGAACGATCCACAGGCCAGGGCGGTAACTCTCGTCCCCGCCGGGGCAGATGGCGCCGGTCAACTGCGTGAGTTCGAGAGGTAGCGGGGCCGAATGGGTGAAATCGAGTTTGGCGTGCTCCGGGGAGTTCGCCTGGTGGGGAGGATGGGCAAGGAGATCCATCAGAACGCCGCGGGCATCGTCAACAAGGTCGCGAAAACCCTGAGAGACAAGGATGGCATCCACGTCGCGCGGCGTGGGCTGTTCGAGCTGGCGGAGATCGTAATCGGGCAGCGGGTTTTCCAGCGGAATTTCGATGGTGGCGGAAGGCTGGTCTTTGTCAGCAGCGATTCGAATGGCCATGGTGGATATGGTTTTACACTACGCGGACTATTTCGGATAGGGGCTGCCGGAGAGAATCGCGAAGGCGCGATAAAGCTGCTCGGCGAGCATGACGCGGGCAAGTTCGTGGGAAAAAGTCATGGCGCTGAGAGAAAGTTTCTGATGGGCGCGCGGCCGCAGTTCGTCGGGAAAGCCGTTGGCATCGCCGCAGAGGAAGATGACTTCGCGCGTGCCGCGATCGCGGAATTCGCCGAGCCATTTCGCGAGGGCGTTCGAATCGAGATTCTTTCCGGTCGCATCGACAAGCACAACAGCAGCGGCGCGGTCAGCGTCGAGCTTCTTAAGGGCGGCTTCGCCATCGCGAACCTCCGTGATTTCGATGGGGCAGGATCGGCCGATGCGTTTTACGTACTCATCGAAGACGGCGCGCATTTCCGGGCGGCGCGTTTTTCCGAGCATGAGCAGGCGGAGTTTCACTTCAAACCATACTTCTTGCGCTTTTCGAGAAGAGTCTTGCGGCTGATGCCCAGGGCTTTCGCGGAGCGGCTGATCTGGTAATGGGTGGCCTCAAGCGTTGCGGCGATGACTTCGCGCTCGACTTCCTCAAGCGTGCGGAGGCCGGCAACTGGGCCGGGAGCCCCCGGCGCCACGGCGCGCACATTTTCCGGAAAATCTTCGGGCTCGAGGAGCTCTGGCCCGGTGCCGGTGCCGCGGCCGGAACCTGAGAAGATTACCGCCCGCTCGAGAGCGTTGCGAAGTTCGCGGACATTGCCGGGCCAGCTATAGGCAGCTAGCATGCGGCGCGCAGAATCACTCAATTGCGCATCGGGGCGCGTGTGAACAGAGCGAAGGCTCGCGAGAAGATGATCCGCGAGAGGCAGGATATCCGCGCGGCGCTCGCGAAGCGGTGGAACCGCGAGAGACAAGACATTCAGCCGGAAGTAAAGATCTTCGCGGAACCCGCCGGATTTCACGGCGGCGGGAAGATCGACGTTGGTAAGGGCGATAAGGCGGGCTTCGATGCGAAGAGTTTCCGTGCCTCCAAGGCGTTCAAACGTGCGCTCCTGCAAAACACGAAGCAGTTTTCCTTGCGCTTCGGGCGAAAGCGCGGCCACTTCATCGAGAACGATGGTGCCGTTTCCTCCAAGCTCCAAGCGGCCGAGCTTGCGGTCCACCGCACCGGTAAAAGCTCCGCGTTCATGGCCGAAAAGCTCGCTTTCAACGAGCTGCGGTGGAAGGCTGGCGCAATCGATTTTCAGGAACGGCGCGTCGCGGCGCGGACCAAGTTCATGGACTAGGCGCGCGAGATGATCTTTACCGCTGCCGCTTTCACCGCTGATCAAGAGGGTGGCCGGAGCGGCGGCGACTTTCTGCGCGAGCTCAAGAAGGCGTTGTGATGCGGGATCAGCCGAGATCCACGGCAATCGCTCTGCGGTCATTGCCGCGCACGGCCGCCTTGTGGCCGGTTGGAAACGGCTTCGCCGGAAAAGTGTTCCTGCCCGAACTGCGAATGGGGAAGCTCTCGTTCTGAAGCAGAGCCCTCGGGCTGGTCGGGGATTTCGAGCTTGGGGGCCATGCGCCAGAGGCGTTCGAGATCGTAGTAGCGTCGAGCCTGTTCGCTGAAAACGTGCACCACGAAGCCCCCGAAGTCCAGCAGCGCCCATTCCGCGGAGCGATGCCCTTCGCGATGTTCGGGCGAGCGCCCAAGGTTTTTATAGAGTTGCGCCTCGATTTCGGTGCAGATGGCTTGGACCTGTGGCGTGCTGAAGCCCGTGCAGACGATAAAGTAATCGGTGAAGGCCCCTGCCGCCGTTAAGTCCAGGACGGTGATGCCCGCGGCTTTCTTTTCTTGTGCGGCTTCTACGGCCAGGCGTACGCCCTGTGGCAACGATTCGAATTTCATTTAGCGTTCCGGTATAGGCCCTGTTTGAGAATGTATTCCTCGACGCGCGCGGATACAAGCCCGTGGATGGATTGGCCGCGGTGCGCCTGGCGTCGAACGTCGGTAGCGGAAACATCGCTGGAGACGTTTTCCAGCAAATAGATGGTGGACTTGTGAAGGTGCGCCACGACTTGGGAAGGCGGATCGGCTTCTTTTTTCCCGTCGGGTCGCGCAATCAAGTCCGGCGGGATCACCAGGCGCAGAGCTTCCGGACGGATTCCCGGGCGGTTGGCGATGATGAAATCGCAAAGCGTGAGCAGCGTTTCATATTCCTTCCACATGGGAATGTCCAGGAAGGCGTCAGCGCCAATGATAAAAAAAAACCGGTCGCCGTGATAAACGTGCCGGAAATAGCGCACCGTGTCCACGGAATAGTGCATCTGCGTGCCGCTGAAATCCTCGCCGGCTTCGGCAAGCGAAGGAACAAAATGCGGGTGCTCGGTGCAAGCGAGCGAAACCATCGCAAAGCGGTGCGGAAACGGAGCCAGGTGCTGCTTCAGCTTGTGCGGCGGCCGGCTCGCGGGAATGAAGTGAAGCTCGTCAAAATTGAACCGCCGGTCGGCGGCGCGGGCGACGGAAAGGTGGCCATTGTGGATGGGGTCGAAGGAGCCGCCAAAAATCGCGATACGTCGAGGATGATGCTTTGCGGCCGTGCGGTGCGCTTGCGCTGTGGTCAATGAGGCTCCCAAGAAAGTGTGGCCGGCCTGGATTGCATCAAGGCCGCGCTCGATAAAGCTAATTCTCTCACGAATCTTCCTGTTTGTTCGCGGCAACCGCCGGACGGTCAACAGGCGCGGACAGGGATTTCACATGCTCACTGTCGGCTCCTACCGTGTCCATAGTGGAATCGTGAGCGGCGCGGGGAATCTTCTCTAGCGCATCAGCAATGGAGCGAACGAGTTCTTTCACTCCGTCGCTCGCAACCGCGGAAATGGAATGAAATTCGAGTTTGCGTAGCTTGCAGAAATCGCGAAGCACCTCGAGACGCGTGCGATCCGTCGTGGCATCCAGTTTGGTGGCCACTACGATCATCGGCTTCTCCATAAGAGACGCGTTAAATGCTTCCAGTTCGCCATTGATGACTTCGAAGGAATGGACGGGATCGTCGGCGTTGGAGTCGCTCGTGTCAATGAGATGAACCAACAGCCGCGTGCGTTCGACGTGGCGGAGGAAACGGATGCCGAGGCCTGCGCCTAGATGTGCGCCTTCAATGAGGCCGGGAAGATCGGCGACAACAAAAGTCCGTCCGAGTTCGGTGCCATGCCCACCAGTGCCGCCGTCTGCATTGACGACGCCGAGATTGGGCTCGAGCGTTGTGAACGGATAATTGGCAATTTTGGGGCGCGCCGCGGAAATCACGGAAATCAGCGTGGACTTGCCCGCATTGGGGTAACCAACCAGACCAACATCGGCGAGGAGTTTCAGTTCTAGGCGAAGATGCCGTTCTTCCCCGGGAAATCCATCTTCATGTTCGCGCGGGGCCTGGTGCCAGGGCTTGGCAAAGTGCTGATTGCCGCGCCCGCCGCGCCCCCCGTGCGCGATCAATACGCGCTGACCGGGAGTTGCAAGATCGGCGATTGTCGCGCCGCTTTGATCGTCAAAAGCAAGTGTGCCAACGGGAACTTGCAGAATCATGTCCTGGCCGGAATGGCCGGTGCAGTTCGAGCCTTCGCCGTGGCGTCCGCGATCGGCCTTGAATTCACGATTGTAACGGTAGCGCAGCAGCGTATTGTCGTTGGGATTGGCTTCTAGGTAGATGTTGCCGCCATGACCGCCGTCGCCGCCGGAGGGGCCGCCGCGCGGCACGTATTTTTCGCGCCGGAAAGCGACGCAGCCGTTGCCTCCGTCACCGGCCTTTACGAAAATTTTGGCTTCATCAACGAACACTGGAATAAAACTCCGTAAGAGCCGGCTAGCCGTTCCGCGCCGTCACCCGCTAACAGCCGCGTAGAAAAGAAAAACGCGGTCCAATGGGCCGGACCGCGGAAGCGAATAGGCGCGGACTGAATCCTCCGCAAAATGCCCGCCGAATACAACTAGTTTGCTGCGGACTTGGCTTGCTCTGCGGGCGTGACGCTGATAAAGCGGCCGTGACGGCCCTTGTCCTCGAACTTCACGAATCCCCTAACCATCGCGAAGAGCGTGTCGTCCTTGCCTTGACCGACGTTCTCTCCCGCTTGATGCTTGGTGCCGCGCTGCCGCACCAGAATCGTGCCGGCGTTGACCAACTGCCCGCCGAAGCGCTTGACGCCCAACCTCTGTCCATGTGAATCGCGGCCGTTTGTTGAGGAGCCGCCGCCCTTCTTATGTGCCATGAGCTAATCCTTTTCGAGAAACTGCCAGGTGGATGCCCGGCGAAATGTGAAGAGTTACAGCTTGATATCGCTGACTTGCACGGCGGTGTAATTCTGCCGGTGGCCGCGCGAAATCTTGTACTGATTGCCCTTCTTGAACTTGAGTACGGTGAGCTTCTTGCCGCGGCCCTGCGAGATGATTTTGCCGCTCACGGAAGCCTTGCCGGCATCGGCGCCCGATACAATCTTCTTGTCGTCCATGTGGACGGCCAAGACGGAGCCAAAATCTACCTTTTCCCCTACTTTGCCATCGACCCGCTCAATGCGGATGGTGTCGCCGGGCGCGACGCGATACTGCTTTCCCCCGGTCTGAATCACGGCGTACATCTGTCCTCCAAGCCTTTAAGGCAAACTCTAATTATAGAGGTTCCTGGTCGCAATCGTCAACGAACGAAATACCGGGCATTCGAAACTCGCGGCTATGTTTTGCTGCTTATGCAACGATGGAGATCATTCCCAAGACGTGCAGGCCCAGCGAAGCGTCGCCGGAAACCTTCACCTGAGCAAGAGCGGAATCGCGGTCGATGCCCTTGGTGAAAATGCGCCAGGCGATTTCCTGGGGAATCATAGTTTCCGAAGCTGCTTCTCCAATCGGAGCCTCGACGAGTTGCCAGCCTTCCTCGGCACGATACAGATTCCAAATGCCGCCGCATTCACCGGAAACCGTGAACTGCAGCAAGGTGCCGGTCTTCGCGGGGACGTTTCGATAGGTGAACGCCAGGGCCCGCAGGAAGCAATCGAGAACGGGATGGCACAGCTCCCGCGTCATGATTCCGGGCCGGTTCACCGCCAGCCGGATCTGCTGCTGGTGGTGCCAGCGCTCCGTGAATTCGCGCGCGGTGTCAAACCAATTTGGGGATTTTTCTTCGCCGGCCCAGCTTACCCCGTACGGAGCCATCGCCAACGGATCGCGCGAGGCGTGATATTCCGCCAGCGATTTCGCTGCCACTTCCACCAGTCTAATTAAGACTAGTGGGCTTAACCGACAATATATGTTGACGCCTTCGCCATTCAGGCGGTTGATGAACGCTGCCAAATCAGCAGGAGAATTGGTTGTCGGACTCTCGGCCATATAGCCGTCCCGCCCAATCGAAACTCCGCGCAACGCCGTGTCCAGCAGGTGCGCCGCGACGTCTTTGACTTTCCACTTTGGAGAAACCGTCTGCTTTCCCCAATCTTCCGGTGCAAGCGAGCGCAAAAGCTCGATCAGCATCCCGTCGAGTTTTGGAAAGAGGTGCGCGGTCAGGATCGGCGGTAACGGCTTCAGCTTGGTTTTCAAGGACGGTTCGGGCACGGAAGGAATCCTCACACTGGGTTCGCCGAAAAGCAACCCTCGTAGAGAATAGCTGGATTCTCACGCCCAGAGACACGGGTGCCTGGTCCGGCGGAGTCAGCTTGCAACTTTCTGCGCCTGGACGTGTTCATTAAAGTGGGGACTTCAGCACGAACTGGAGAACCCGAACGAGTTACGGTCGTTTACGGTCGAAGCGATGGACTTCAGAAGGGGTCCCAATATGCGATATCTAAGGATTTTCGCTTTGCTGGGTATCTGTTTAGGTTCGGCGTCTTTCGCCCACGCACAACGAGTCTTTGTCGGCGTTGGCGTGGCTCCGGCGTACGTAGGCCCGGCGCCAGTTTGCGCTTATGGCTACTATGATTATTATCCTTACGGTTGCGCTCCCTACGGCTACTACGGCCCCGATTGGTTCGTCGGAGGAGTCTTTATCGGAGCGGGCCCATGGTTCCATGGCTACTACGGGCCAAGATTTTATAGCCGGCCAGGCTTCTATGGCCGCGGCTACTACAGCCGGGGTTTTTACGGTCGTGGTGATTATGGCTATCGCGATCGAGGCGGGTCTGCGCACGAAGGCTTCCGCGGCGACCGTGGATTCCATGGTGGTGAAGGCTTCCGCGGTGATCGCGGATTTCATGGGGGCGATGGCGGCTCTCACGGCGGCGGATTCCACGGGAATGGCCACGGAGGCGGAGGCCACGGAGGCGGGCATCGCTAATCAGGAATTCGCCTAATTCTCACAAGAAAATGGAACGGCCGCCAGGAACTAACGCCGGCCGTTTTCATTTTCATCCCACGCAAACCCTTCTTAGGCACATACCCCTTCGTCCGTGGGCTGAGGGAATTGCTGCGAGAACCAGAAGGAGTATGGCGTTGCGCCATTTTTCTGGTAATGCTCCAGCCGCTCGCGTCCTTCGGCCACGGTTGGAATGTGGCCAACGGGAATCCACCACAGGCAATAGCTGGGTTTCTCTGCTTTCGCAAACCATTTCGCCCGGTCGCGAAAGACTTTGATGTGATTGGAATTGTAAGCGAATTCGCGCAACGTCTCGATCGACTCCCAGACGGACATGTTCACGATTACAAAGGGGTCGTCACTGTAGGCAATGTCCGTGGCGTTGCCGGATTCCGACTGCAGCCGCCAGACAAATCCCGGAGCCTTGTCCGCGATAGCGTTGATGGGCTCCAGTTGCGCAACGAATTCAGCGATTTTCGGATCGTCCAGCGGAGCAATCAAGCGTGCAATGTTGATTTGCGCGAGATGATAGTTCATGGCGAACTCCAGGCGGCTCCTTCTCAAAGACGCTTTAGAAATCGAAACGGTAGCACAGGATGCTCCACCTGACGATGTGGCGGATGAAGAAGCAGAACATTTGTTTGGCAGTGGAGTAGTCGTGCCATGGGCTCAAAAGCGGAAGAGATAGGAGACTTTGACGAATATCTGGCGGCCATCATTCATAAATCGATTGGGAACGTGGAGGAGGTTACCGTTGGAATCCTGACTGAGGCTGGGATCGAGGTTCTGAAGGTTGCTGTTGTAACCGACGTACACGGCAGTGCCGGGATGGAGAAGATAGGTGAAGAGCAGATCGGCGTTGAAGTTTTTAGTGGTTTGGAGCGAAGTCAAATTCTGGTTAGAGAGGACGGCCGCGTATTGCCCGATGAAGCGAAAGGAGAATTCGCGCGTGAACTGATAGTTCCACTTCGAGCGGATGATGTGGTTGTTGAAGATGTTGGGGCCGGAAGAGAGACTGCGGAGACGCGTGAGGAGGTAGGTGTTGTCGATAGTGAGCTTGCCAGTGGGGCGGATGGTAAGAAAGATCTGCGCGTAGCTCGATTGCGCAAGAACAGGCGGGCCTGCGACTGGAGGGCCAGGGGGCGCGGGAATCAGCGGAGCGTCGAAGTTGGTGTCGGTGCCCCAGCCAATCTCGCCGTTCACGGAGACTTGTTTGAAGAAGGCAGATTGGAAGAAGAGACCAGAATGGTGGTGAGCATAGTCGCGATTATCAGGAAGAGCGCTGAAGTCGACTGGGCGAAGGCGCTCGTGGCCGAGATTGCCGAAGAAGCCGAAAAATACCTGGCGCTGAAACTGAAAACGGTAATTGGCGTTGGCAAACCATTCCAGACGCGTGCCCTTGTGATCCCAGTTGTTGATGGTGAAGAGGCCCGGACCATGCCAAACGAGATGCTTGCCTTCGGGACGAAAGCGGTAGAGAGCAAACTGGCTGAACCGGCGAATGTCGGGTCGGCGAAAGAAACCGGTCTCGGTCTGGAACCCCTCTGAAGTGTCCTGGTACAAGACGTTGTATTCGACTTTTCGCGTGCTGTGCTCGACGTATTCCCAAAAGTCCGGCCCGCCCTTGTGGAAGCCGTTGTTGAAATCGGTGGAACTGACAAGCGCTTGTGCCGTGGCGTACCAAGTGGGGCTAAAGGTGATCTTTGCATCGATGCCGCCGACGCGGTTGGAGCCGACGATACAACGATTGTCAGTGCAAGCGGTGTTGGGCACGGTAGCAAGCTCCCGGTCCGTATAGATGAAGCCGATGGTGGATTGTTTGCCGATATCGTGATTCACGCGCAGCACACCGAAATAGGCTTTGGCGCCAGAGAGAGGGTCAGACGGAGCAACGGACTTGCCCGGGGACTGATCGTCCGCAAAGAAAGCGCCGATAGACCAAGGACCTTGTTTGCCCGTGAGTCGCAAGCCGTAATCGGGGTCGGCGATGCGGCGAGTAAAGACAAGATTTATCGGAGTGGCGAAATAGCCCGCATTTTCGAGAAAAAACGGACGCTTTTCCGGAAAGAACACCTCGAAACGCTGGTTGACGGTGACTTGAGGCTCGTCCGATTCAACTTGGGCAAAATCAGGATTCAAAGTAGCGTCGAACACCAGGGAATCCTTGAGCACGATCTTGGAATCGAGGCCGGCGCGTGGTTCGAAGCTCTTCCCAACGAAATGGGGGACGCCGCCGGGACGATCATCCAGGCCGCGGAACGAGCGCAGAGAACCGTAGGGAACGAATTGTATGTTGCGCCCGGGAGAGATTTTCTTGAGTCCATCCGCATGCGTTTCCTGGCTGAGCCACCCTTGCGTATTGCTGCTGATGTGCGGGTAGAAGGAGAATTCGAAATTACGGCGGATGTCGCGCTCAAAGAAGATGCCCCAGGTCTGCTCGGGATTGCGGGGAAAACGGAGCGAACGGAACGGAATCTCGAACCACACTACGAAACCCTGAGACGTAATCTTGCCCTGCGAATTCCAAAGCATGTCGTAGGAATAGTCCGGCTCCTGAAAATCGTTCCAGATGCCGTCCTGCTGGACGCCGAAAGGGTTCACGTAAAAGAAAAGGCCGTTCTTGCGGTCGCTGAAAGTATCCAGGACGAAACCGAACTGATCGTCGTCGTTGATTTGCTCTCGCCGGACCATGTGAGCACGAATCTTGTCCGGTTCGGAATCAAAGCAAACGCAAACGACGTAGAGATTTTGATTGGTGTAGCCGAGATAGACTTCGGTTTTTTGAGAGATGGGAGAACCATCTTTCGGGTCGCGCTGGACGAAGCCATCAACCTTCAGCATTTGGCCGGCGAAGGCTGGAGAAGGCTGCATCGTAAGGAAGTCAGCGATGGCCGGGCGCTTTTCCAGGTGAGGGATATGCAGACTCGTGAAGGGTACAGCATCCTTGGCAGGACCTGCCAAGGCCGGCGGACAAGGCTTCAGAAGGACTAGGAGAATCAGCCCTAGCGCCCAGGAACGCTTGCTGGATGGGGAGTGGCGCACTGCGAGGCTCCAGGACTGTGTCTTAGGCGCAGGTCGGTCAGAGTCTAGTCGGTACACGCACCCGGGGTTCGAGTCTCCTGAGTGTATTGACGACGGTGGGGGTGCAAGAGTTAGCTCTGCCAAACCACGATTCTGGTTTTTTTCTTGGGCAAGGGAGCGGTCAGTTTGGGCGCGCTAGAAGTCGAAACGGTAGCCGAGAATCATTTTCGCAAGCAAGTGATCTGTGGCCCGCGTCACACCCACGCCCACGCCGAAATTGACTTCCCATTTGGGCGAGAGGTTCAGGTCAATCGCGGGAAGGATTTGCTGCTGTTGCTGGCTGATGGGGTCGAAACCAGTTACCGGACCCAGCGAGCCGTAATACTCGATGCCCCCCGCGATTTTCTTGGTGAAATCGTAGCTGAATTTGAAATTAGGAGAGAACACGAGACCCTGATTCACGCCCGGGCCATGAAACGACCGGTCAAACGTGGGATTGAAGGAGAGATACCAGCGGCCGAGCTGCTTATCGATGATGGGGCGAATCTCCCAGGTCCAGCTGTCCGCGGAATAGCGGCGGCTCTGCCAGCCGAGTTCGTTCGAGAGGCTCACGCCGACCGGCCAGTGCCACTTGGGGGGAACGCGCACGCGAGGGCGGATGTGGCTGCCAACGTAATCCCAACCCTGGCCGTTCTTGACGGAGGTAAAAATGTAAAACCCCGTCTCGAACCAGTCATTGAAGCCATGAGTGATCTCGATGGTTTCGTGCAACTGGTGATTCGTGGGGAGCGTACCGTCATCGGTCGATTTGGAGCCTTGAAACGTGAAATTGGAATGGAGCTCCACCATGGTGTGGCGAGGCTCGACGGTTTCGTACGGATACACCTGAATTTCGTAGTTTCCCTGCGCGTTTGCGCTCACCGGCAAAACGACGCATGAAAGCAAACAGAAAGCGATCGACTTCGCATTTCGCAGTCTCATGTTCCATTTCCGCAAGCTGCACAGGGTAACTCAGGCTTGCCGGGCGGCAAACAGGAATAAATGCGGGAATCAGGCGTGGGGGTGTGCCTTGTCGTAGATGTCCATCAACTGGCGGATGGAAGCATGCGTGTATTTTTGTGTGGTCGAGAGTGACTGATGCCCGAGAAGTTCCTGGATGGCGCGAAGATCGGCGCCATCAGCGAGCAGATGCGTGGCAAACGCGTGACGCAAGGAATGCGGATGCAAGTCCCAATTAACGTTGGCAATGCGAACGTATTTTTTGACGATGCGGCCGACGGAACGCTGCGTAAGGCGCCGGCCCGAATAATTGAGGAAGACCGCTTCGGCATGCGGCGCCTTTTTGCTGCCGGTTCGATGCTCTTGACGCAGGAGCTGTTCGCGCGCCGGCCAGTATTTTTCCAGGGCTTCCTGGGCCTTGGCTCCGTAAGGAACGATGCGTTCCTTGTTGCCCTTGCCGCGCACGCGCAGGATGCGTTCCTTTTGATCCATGTCGGCAAGATTGAGTCCGGTTAGCTCGCTGACGCGCAGGCCCGCGGCGTAGAGAAGTTCCAGCACCGCGCGGTCGCGGCGAAGGAGCAGGCCTTCCGCCGCTCGCGCGAAACCGTTCTGCTTACCTTGCGGATTCACGGCGGACGCAGGCGCAGGCAACTGAGCCACCTTCGAATTTGACGGCTCGGCTGATGCCCTTTGTCCCGATCCGCCGAGCTGGTTGAGGAATCCGTTCATCTCTTCGGCAGAGAGCACGGAAGGGATGCGTTTTGGCAGCTTTGGCGTCGGTACGAGCCGGGCGGGATTTTCCTTCAAATGGCCTTCGCGCACACAATATTTGAAGAACGAGCGCAGCGCCGCAAGCTTCCGTGCGATGGAGCTTTTCTTGAGTCCGTAATCGTGAAGATGAGCGACGAATTCGCGAATCAGCGAATGCGTCACGCCAGTGAGTCTGGGCGGCCGGGCCCCCGGCGGCGAAAGATACACCACAAATTGTTCGAGGTCCCTGCGGTAGTTCAGAACCGTGTGCGGTGAGGAATTCTTCACCGACTGAAGGTATCCAAGGTATTTCGCAATCGCTGCAATCATTCGCCGCTACAGCTCCCGGGGAAAGGCCCGGGTACAGTATAGACGCGGACAAATCCGCGCCGAACAAAATCAAGGCGTTGTTTCCTCAAATGCAGGTGGGTCAGGACTTGGCCGCTACAGGTACTGGGGCTTCTTCGGATTGCGCCTGCGGCTGGGCTTCGGGAACCAGTTTTTCCCAATCGCAGCCTTCTTTGAGGCACGCGTGGACGGTGCCGATCTTGGAGCGCTTCTCGACAATGAACGGCGCTCCGCACTTCGGGCACGGCTCGGCAATGGGCATGTAGGGCGTTGTGAAATCGCAATCCGGGTAACGCGAGCAGCCGTAGAAAATGCGCGGGCGCCCGCGTCCGCCTTTGCCGGCGCTGCCGCGCCGCACGAATTCGCCTTCGTTGCACTTCGGGCATTTGATGCCCATGGTGATCGGCCGCGTGTACTTGCACTTCGGGTATCCGGAACAGCCGATGAATTCGCCGAAGCGGCCGTGTTTTTTCACTAAGCCGTTGCCGCAGAGCGTGCACTTTTCATCGAGCGGCTCATCCGGCTGATGCGCGATGCGCGTGCCCTGGACAAGGCGGCGCGTGGTCTTGCAGTCCGGGTATCCCGTGCAAGCGAGAAACGTGCCGAAGCGGCCCCGCTTGATGGCCATTTCCTTGCCGCAATTGTCGCAATATTCGGTCTTGGGTTCGCCGCTGGTCTCTTCCGGAGTCTCAGGGGAGAGGTCCTGAATGAAATCGCATTCCGGATAGCGCGAGCAGCCGAGGAAAAAACCGTGGCGGCTGATGCGCTCAAGCAGTTCGCCCTGCCCGCACTTTTCGCACTTTTTCCCGGTGGGGATGCCGGCCTTGTAGGAAAGCATCTCGTCGTCGGCCTTGTCGAGGTCGACGACAAATTTTTCCCAGAACTCTTTGACGGCTTCGCGCCACGGCAGTTTGCCTTCTTCGATTTCGTCAAGCTCTTCTTCGAGCCGCGCGGTAAATGTGACGTCGAAGATATCCTCGAAACTCTTGATCAGCAGCGTGCTGACCCGTTCGCCGAGCATCGTCGGCGAAAATCGCCCCTGATTCTTCGTGACGTATTCGCGCTCGACCAGCGTGGAAATGATCGATGCGTACGTGGAAGGCCGCCCAATGCCGTCTTCTTCGAGTTCCTTCACCAGTGTCGCGTCGTTATACCGCGGCGGCGGCTCGGTAAAGTGCTGATCCGGGCGAATCTTGTCGAGCACCAGCGTCTGCCCTTCCGCAACCTGAGGGAGCGCGCGACCTTCGCCTTCGTCATCCTTTTCGTCATCCTCGCGATCCGCGACCGACGCAGGCATTTGATAGACGCGCAGGTAGCCGTCGAATTTCTGGACCGAGCCTGTGGCGCGGAAAGTGTAATCCCCCGCGTTAATGTCGATAGTCGTTTGATCGAAGATCGCCGGAAGCATTTGTGACGCCACAAAGCGCTGCCAGATCAATTGGTACAGCTTGAAAAGATCCTCGTCGAGATACTTGCGGACGTCTTCCGGCGCGCGCATGGCATCCGTCGGACGCACCGCTTCGTGGGCTTCCTGCGCATCCTTTTTCGACTTGTAATAGTTCGGTTTCTCCGGCAGGTAATTGCTGCCGAACCGCTGGGGGATCAATTCGCGAACCTGCGCCAGCGCATCGTTCGAAACGTGCACGGAATCCGTGCGCATGTAGGTGATCAGCGCAACCGAGCCTTCCTCGCCGAGTTCCACGCCTTCGTAGAGCTTCTGCGCGAGGGACATCGTGCGCTTGGCCGTGTACCGCAGCCGGTTGTAAGCCGCCTGCTGCAATTTCGAGGTTGTGAACGGCGGCGGCGGATTGCGCTTCTTTTCTTTTTGCGCGACGCTGGCAACTTGCCACTTCGCTTTGCTCACCGCAGCCACAATCTTGTCCGCGGCTTCCTGATTCTTTACTTCAATGTCCTCGCCTTTGTGCTTGAACAGCTTGGCTTCGAAGAGCGGCGGCTGCCCGGCATCCAGCATCGCGTGAATCGTCCAGTACTCTTGCGGGATGAACGCGCGGATTTGCTGCTCGCGTTCGACGATCAGCCGCAAAGCCACGGTCTGGACGCGCCCGGCGGATAGCCCACGGCGAACTTTGTTCCACAGAATCGGAGAAACTTTGTAGCCCACGATGCGATCGAGCACGCGGCGCGCCTGCTGCGCATCCACCAGATTGGTATCCACCTGCCGGGGTTTATCGAAAGCCGCACGAATGGCTTTGGGCGTGATCTCGTTGAACGTAACCCGAAAAATCTTTTTGGGATCGATGGCAACAACTTCTTTTTTCGTGCCGTTCTCCTCTTCCTTCTTGACCGGCTCTTCGGGCGCTGCCTCTTTCTTTTTCCATCTCGAAACACTGGGTTCTTGCTCGATGTACTTCGCGGGCTTGGAGAGAACCATGGCGAGGTGGGCGGAGATGGCCTCTCCCTCGCGATCGGGGTCGCCCGCCAGATAGACGGCTTCCGCGGAGTGCGCCGCTTTCCTCAGGTCGTTAATGACCTTGCCCTTGCCGGCGATGATTTGCAGTGTGGGCTCAAAAATCTTGTCGTCGTCGATGCTGATCAGTTTCCCGGCCAGCTTTTCCGGGGCCTTTGCTTTCTTGCTTCCTTTGCTGGTTTTCTTCCGCTTTTTCTTCTTCCCACCCTCTTCTTCGCCGGGCAGACGAATGCCGATCGTTTTCTTGGGCAGGTCCATCACGTGGCCGATGGACGCTTTGACGGTGAAATTCCGCCCCAAGTATTTGTTAATCGTTTTCGCCTTTGCAGGCGATTCCACAATAACCAGCGAACGAGCCATATTGCCTTTGTAACTCCGTAATGCTTTGGCGGAGAGGGCTGACCGCGCGGTGTGTGTCCTTCTCGCTACCTTAAGCGCTCTGCCCGAGTCCCAACGGGGTCTTGGTTTAGATGCTGTAGTGGCCCTTGCGGATGCGCTTCACGTATGGAAGCCCGTCCCGGCTAAAGCGTCGCAATTCCTATCTGTTTCTACAGCAAGACTTTGCTGAACTGCTTGCCCGGCAATTGCCGGATGATGCCTTTCATCTCCAGAGTGAAGAGCGTAGCCAGAACTTCGGAAGAGTTCAAGCCGGAGGGCTCCACGAGGTCGTCAATGGGCACCGGCTGCTCAGTACTCAGCAACTCATAGAGCTTTTTCTCGGAGCCGTTCAGCGCCGCAGCAGCCAACAGATTTCGCTGTTCGGCTTCCAGTTTTTCCGCTTGCACTAAAGCAGCACGAACCAGAGTCGGCAGCTCTTCAATGACGTCCGCGGCGCAGGTGACCAGCTTGGCGCCCTGCTTGATCAGCTGGTTTGGCGCGAAACTTACGGGTTGCGTGGCGTTCCCGGGCACGCCGAAGACCTCTCTGCCAAACTCCATAGCCAGCCGGGCGGTGATCAGCGACCCGCTATATTGTGCGCCCTCCACGACTACGACGCCCAGCGGCATGCCTGCGACGATCCGGTTGCGCACCGGAAAATTCTCCGGCGCCGGGTGCGTGCGCAGCGGAAACTCACTTATGATTGCCCCGCGCTCCAGCACTTTTTCGTAGAGCTTCTTGTATTCCTTCGGATAGCAAACATCGATGCCCGTGCCGAGGACTCCGATGGCGCGGCCGTTGGCAGCCATCGCTCCCTGATGACCGATGGCGTCAATCCCACGCGCCATGCCGCTGACGATGGCCAGCCCGCGCGCCGCTAGCTCCCGGCCGAGACGCTGTGCCATTTGCGCGCCATAGAGGGTTGGCCGGCGCGCGCCAACAATGCTTATGCTGGCGAGATTCAAGACCTGCGGGTCGCCGCGCACGTACAGCAGGACCGGCGGGTCGTAAATCTGCAAAAGCGATTGCGGATATTCAGGCTCCGTCCAGTTCAGGAGTGTGCACCCGCAATCTTCTGAATGCCCGCTAATTCTTTCTCGGCGCGCTTGAAGCTTTCTTTCTTGGCGATGGCCTGCGCGACTTTGGCGGGGAGATGGCAGGATTCGAGATCAGGCAGGCTGGCGCGAAAGACGCCGTCCGGCGAGTCAAACCGCCGCGGCACGCGAGCGGACAAACGGGAAGCCAGCCCGGGCGTAAGCCCGAGCGCAAGCCAGGAGAGGGAAACATCCGGCTGCATCGTTTGTCGAGCTTATGGGTCGGGTAACCTACTTGTCAAATAATTAGCAGTTGACCTTGTCCGGGAAGCCGGACGGACGGACGACTTGGGATCTCCCAAGCGTTAGCGAGCGGGGTGTGCCGCGTCTTCTTGGAGGATGGCATCCAAGGTCTTCAGGAAAAGATTCGCGTCGGCTTCGGAGAAAACCAGCGGCGGGCGCAGCTTGATGACGTTGTGATGCGGTCCGTCCATGCCGGCAAGAATGCCGCGGTCGCGAAGGCGATTGACAATGTAAGAAGCCTGCAACGGCGCCGCCTCGCGCGTTTCGCGGTCCTGCACCAGATCGATCCCTAAGAAAAGCCCGGAGCCGCGCACATCCCCGATCAACGCGTGCCGTGTCTGCAAAGCTCTTAAGCCGTTGATGAGGTGCTCCCCGACGCGCAAGGCATGATGTTGCAAGTTCTCCTCTTCGAGAACACCCAGCACCGCGAGCCCGGCTGCGCACGCCACAGGATTGCCGCCGAACGTACTGAAAAACTCCATCCCATTGTCAAATGAATTGGCGATTTCCTGCGTGGTGATCACTGCCGCAAGCGGAAACGCGTTGCCGATCGGCTTCCCCAGAACGACTATGTCCGGGACCACGCCTTGCGTCTCGAATCCCCAAAAGTGCGTGCCCAGCCGGCCGAATCCGACTTGCACTTCGTCCGCGATGCAGACCGCGCCCGCTGCCCGCACATGGCGATACGTCTCTTCAAGATATCCCGGCGGAAAAACAATTTGTCCGCCGACGCTCGGCAAGGTTTCCGCGATGTACGCGGCAACGCCACGGCCTTCGGCCCCAGTGCGCTCCAGAATCTCGGCAACGTGACGCGCATATTTCGCCCCCGCTTGCTGGTCGCCGCGGCGATACGGGCCGCGATAATCATCCGCCAGCGGAGCAACGTGCACCCACGGCCTCTTGCCGCGGCCGCCCGGACCGTCAAATTTGTAAGGGCTGATGTCGATGAGCGTGTTGGTGTGTCCGTGATAGGCGTGCTCCAGCACGATAATGTCTTCCCGTCCCGTATGGGCGCGCGCGAGCCGCAGGGCCAGTTCATTGGCTTCGCTTCCGGAGTTCACAAAAAAACAAACACGCAGTGGCTCGGGGAGCAAGCGCGTCAGCCGCTTGGCGTAGCGATTGACGTTGTCGTGCAGATAGCGTGTATTAGTGTTGAGCAACGCGAGTTGCGCTTGCGCCTCCTGAACTACGCGCGGATGGCTGTGTCCTACGAGCGGCACGTTATTGTAAACGTCCAGATACGCTCGCCCCGTGTCGTCATACAAATACTGCATCCACCCGCGAACGATTTTCAGTGGCCGTTCATAAGAGATGCTGAGGTTTTTTCCGAGCAGGGCGCGGCGCGCCGCAAGTGTTTCGCTGAGTTCTGGCTCTTTCGCTGGAAAACGCCCGGCCGGAATTCCCAGCAAAAGATTTGGGTCCGGCGACAGGCTCGTCCACACCGCGCGTTGCATGGCGTAAGCAACGCCTGGAAAATCGGCGCCCAGGTCAAGCAGGTCCAGAATGATCTGAAAATGAACGTGTGGCATCCATCCGCCGTTTTCATCCGTGGTGCCTACTCGCGCAAACTCTTGTCCGCGGCCAATACGCTGCCCCGGTTTCAGCGCTGTAAGCGCTTCTTTCGTCAAATGGCCGTACAACGTGAAAAAGTTCTCACCATCGCTCGTTTCATGTTGCAGAATCACGAGCGGTCCGTAGTCCTGAGGCGCAGAATTATTAGCGATAACGTGGACCACGCCATCCAACGGCGCGCGTAGCCGTGTCCCCGGTTCGGCGAATAAATCCATCCCCAAGTGTAGGGTGCGCCGTTCATCGGTTGGGTTGCTGCTCGCGCCGAACAACGGGGACGTATAAACCAGCCGCGGCTCGTCGTAACGGCCCACGCCGAAGGCCGCCCCCGCTCGCTTCATTTCCGAGGACAGTTTCCCGCCTACTTCCGGATTGCCAGCTCCGCCGGGCTTAGCGCCCAGAAGTGTGCTGCCGATGCTCAAGTCGAAAACAAGGCTTGGCGCCGTCCGGGTGTCAACGTCCAGAATGGAAGCCGCGGATCCAGCGTTCGCTTCCAGCCACGTTGTGACCTTTGCACTTTGCGGAACGGCCGGAAGCCCGCAAGCCGCGCGAAATGCGTAGTGAGCAAATCGCGGATGGATTTTTGCCAGCCGCTCCAATGCTTCCCACGCGGGCGCTTCGCTGACCGTCACATAGGGATCGTTCGGCTTTAGCGTTTTGCGGTGCGCGGAATTCGTCACGCTGACGGCGAGGCGCGTGGCTATCAAAGGAAATAGAATGGACAACTCCAGCTCATCGAGCGGAAACGCCCGGTGATATCCCGCGACGATTGCAGTGGCAGCGGGTAGAGGGTCTTCCTTACCAAGAATGGCGTACGCAGCCGCAATCGCCGGCTCCGACGCGGTGATCCCGTGATGCATATCGCCAAAATCAATCAACCCTGCGATTTTTCGCGGCTGCGGCCAGGGGTCACCGACCAGCACGTTGTAGTCATTCGCATCGCCGTAGATCACGCTGCGGCGCAAGCGCGGCAAGTTGAGGACCACTTCCGCTTCATACAGAGCGAGGAATTTTTCCACCAATGCGCGCCGCTTCGAATCCGCGATGTGCTTGACATACTCCCTGATCCAGCCGGCGCGCGAGGAGTCCCACTTCAGTTCGCGCTGCGCCGCAGAATGCCCAAACGATTGCAGCGCCGCATCCATTTCGCCCAGAAACCGGCCAAGATCGCCAAGCAACTCCTTTGTGTGCGGGCGGACCTCCGCGAAAACTGTTCCATTCACGAACGTGAGCAACCAGACGAGCCGCGTCGAGTCATCCGCAGCGACAATCGAAAAAAACAGTTCATCATTCCCATTGGGGATCACGCGGGGCAAAGGCAATTGCGGCGCACGCTGCGCCAGGTGTTGAAGTGCCCGGCATTGCAGATCGATGAAGGATTGCTCCCGCGCCGGATGCATCACTTTGAGGACGAATGCACGTCCATCCCCGCTGGTCAGGTGGAAATTGTCGTCGTATTCGCCCGGCAGCGCCCGCGCGGCTGCCTCGATTCCGTAAAGTTCGCGAGCCAGGCGAACAGCTTCACCTTCCGTTATCGAATGAGCTACGCGCGCCTCCAGCAGCATGCGCCAAATCTTATCTGCAACAGCGGGAGCGCGTCCATCCCGCAAGGCTCGGCTTACTCTGCCGAGCTTGCATCAGGGGAAAGCTTTGCCTGTTACAGTTTTTCTCTCGACTCCTGCACGGAAACCGGTCCATTCACTGTGGACAGCCGGATCGTTGCCGGCCCGCTGCCGTATTCGATGCGCCGGTGCTCGTCGTCCCAGGTCTTGCGGGCGTTATCGCAAATGCTCGCCTTGCAGCTTACCGGCGCGTGGTTCGTTGATTCCACCACGAAGCTGGACTGGTAGCCGATGGGAACCATCAGCGTCAGCGGCCCGTTCTTCGCATCCGCGGTCAAGCCGGCGCCGCTCCATGTTTTTCCTTCCAACGCCACGGAGATCGGCCCGTTCTCCGTATGAATGCGCACGCTTCCATTGCTGCCCTCCAAACTGATCGGGCCATTCACCGCGGTAATATCCGCTTCCCCGGTAAAATTCTTCAAGCTGATCGGCCCGTTCTTGGCGCGCGCCGTGAGCTTGCCGTTCACGTCATAAAACGAAATCGGCCCGTTCATCGTCTCCATGTCGATGGTCGCGGATTTCGGCGCGCGTATCAGCAGTTCCACCGTCCATGCCTCTTCGTCGCCGGGCCCTTTCGTCGAGATCCTGCCGTTTTCGATGGACATGCTGATCTGCGCCAGGATTCGCTCCGCATCCGCGCTCGAAGCTGCCGCTTTGCACGCCGTCACCGAATAGTTTTCCTTGTCCCAGCCTACGACCTGCACGCCGCCGTTGGTGTGCGGGTGAATCTGCAGCACGGGAGCCTCCGCCTTCGTCAAGGTGCGCTCCTCGGATCGCACCACGGCGTCCTGGTCGTCAAAGCGAATACGGAGATCGGAGCAATCCGTTGCCGGCCGTCTGTGGCCCCAGGAAGCGTTGACGGAATGGTGATGCCGGCTTGCTCGCGCGCTCGTAAAGCCCAGCGCGAGCAGGGCGGAAAATGAAATCAGGAAAAACAAGGTGCGTCGAGGCATGTGGCCCTCCCCTCGAAGCTATAGACGACCGGAGAGGCCGATTGTCACGCGCCATTCCGCCGAATTTCAGTCCCAGTCCTCCCAATCGTCGCCCATGCCAATGGGCGGGCCATCGGGCGGCTCGGCTGGAGGTACCGCGCTGATTTGCTTCGGATCCTTCTGGAACTGAACGATTTGCGACATCGCCGCAAAAAGATGGGCACGTTCTTCCTCATCCTTGGCGGCACTTTGGTTGGTCACGAGCCAGTCACGCAACTGTTCCAATTTCAAAGCGGCGATGGCCCGCACCTGATCGGAGGCATGCTCGTTAGCGCTCAGAGCCATCAAGTCATACAGCACAACACGATCGATTGTTCGTGCGATCTCTGCCGCATACCCCGACGCGCGCACTGACCTCCACGTCGCAGCCAAGACCGCGTCGATGATTTCTTCCAGTCCCGGATTCTCCGGGTTGCGCGCATGGAATTCCACCAATCGCGCCGCTCTCTCCGGGTTGAATAGAAATGGCAGCGTGTGCTGCGCCGCCGCTTCCGCGGGAGCCAGGGCATCGAACGCCGGGCTGGTGCGGATTTTGAAGTGCTCGCGGCCCCGTTCGTAATCCGGAGGACGCGGCGGAATCATCTTCAGCAGCGCCTCGGGTAGAGCCAGAACGTCCGGCTTCAGTGTGGCCAGCACCGCCGCCAGCGCGCGCCGCTGGTCCGTGGGCGCTACGATCTGCGTAGGCATTTGCCCGTCGCCGCGCACCGCAAACGTATAGTCCATCCCTCCAATCAACTTGCTCGCCGCTTCCACCTGATAACGATGCAGCATGTACAACGGCACGAGCACGTCCTCAAGCGTCGCCAGCGGCGCGCCTTCGCGGATATTGTTCTCGCCAAAGCGCTTCAGCGCGGCTCCGCGAACTTGCATGATGCGGTTTAATTCATCAACCGCGTTGGCGCCCGAATCCCACAAATGCGCCGCGCTGCTCGATGAACCCGCCGGCCGCGCGTCCTGGTCCGTCAAGTAGCGCAGGCCACGCCCGTAAGCATCCAGCAAGATCTTGTTCAGCGCCGTTTGTTCATTCGTTCCCGGCGCAAAATCCTGATAGCCAAACGCAATCGACGCCTTGTCCCACTCCCCGATTCCCTTTGCATAGGCTTCTGACAAATCCGGCACGCCATCCGCGCCGAGCTTCACGTACGGCGGTGGATAATCCATCACCGAAGACCGGTTCACCGTGCTCGCCGAATAGTTGTGCATCAAGCCCAGCGTGTGCCCCACTTCATGCGCCGCAAGCTGCCGCAGCCGTGCCAGCGCCATCTCCTGCATCTTCGTCGAAACCGGCTTGCCTTTTTCGTAAGGCGCCAGCAGGCTTTCCGCAATCAGAAAATCCTGACGCACGCGCAGCGATCCCAGCGTGACGTGCCCCTTGATGATTTCTCCCGTACGCGGATCGATCACCGCCGCGCCGTACGACCACCCCCGCGTCGCCCGATGCACCCACTGGATCACGTTGTAGCGCAGGTCCATCAGGTCCGCGTCTTCCGGCAGCATCTCCACGCGAAACGCGTTCTTGTAGCCCGCGGCCTCAAACGCCTGGTTCCACCACCGCGCCCCTTCGAGCAGCGCCGAGCGAATCGGCTCCGGCGCCCCGCGATCGAGGTAATACACGATCGGCTGCACCGCCTCGCTGACCGCCGCCTTGGGATCTTTTTTCTCCAGCCGGTGCCGCGCAATGAAGCGCTTCACGATCGGGTCGCTGATCGGTGTCGCGTAATCCATGTACCCAATGCCAAAAAAACTGGACCGCGGATCGTACGCCCGCGGCTTGTATCCGGACGGCGGAAGCTGCACGAACGAGTGATGCTCCCGCACGGTGATTGATTCCGGAGAGGGCGTAACTTCAGCAACCCACCGCCCTGGCTCTTCTCCCGCGAACGTCAGCGTGGCCTCCACTTCCGTGTTCAGTGGGAAATTTTTTGTCTGCGGCAGATAGACCGCGCAGCGCGAAGAATCCAGATGATAAGCGCCCTGTTTCGTCCGGCGCAGCGCCGCGGGAATCCCGTGCGCATCGCGCAGGAAAAAGTCCGTCGCATCGATCAGCGCGTGATCCTTCTCTTCGGCTTCCACTTTGAAGCCCCACAGCGCGGACTCCGCAAACGAATCGTGAACCGCGCGCCGTTCGTCAGGATCGTTGCTCACCGCGCGATATTCGAGGTTTTCCTGGATCAGCAGGACCTTCGGCCCGCTGCGCTCGAACCGCACGATGCGGGTCCGTCCCAGTTGCCCGCGGTCCAGCCCGATGTCGTTCGAACCGATCCCCGCCGGCAGTCCGCTCTGGTACAGGAATGCGCTGCTCCACTTATCAATCTCCAGCCACAGCTTTCCCTGCTTCGCATCCCAGTAGAGGTTGAAGTAGCCGGGCAACTTCTGCGCGCCCGCGGTCTTCTCTGCAATCGTGGGCGTTTGCGGCGTTTCCGCACGCGCCTGAACGCGCATCGGCACCGTAAGCGCTGCACTCATCAACAAAACGCCAACCCAAGCCTTCGACATATCCCATCCTCCAAACTTGCCGAACGGTTTTACAACAGAAGTACCACTATGGCTAATCCCCATTTC
>Ga0207665_10000066_pt1 | contig 68434 bp, 54 predicted proteins | sample LARL112metaG_FD_184351 | JGI IMG/M metagenome (GOLD analysis project Ga0207665, IMG submission 184351) | Corn, switchgrass and miscanthus rhizosphere microbial communities from Kellogg Biological Station, Michigan, USA - LAR L11-2 metaG... | ecosystem: Host-associated > Plants > Roots >... | reverse complement strand
GATCAAGGAACTCAAAACGCCGCTGCCGCGCTGGTGGCTCCTGACTTTCTATGCCACCATCATCTGGTCCATCGGATATTGGATCGTGTATCCGGCCTGGCCGCTGTTGTCGAACTACACCACCGGTGTGTTGCACTGGTCCTCCCGCGGTGCCGTTGCAGTCGAACTCGCCAATCTTGAGAAGATACGTGGTGAGAAAATGGCCGTGCTTGGTTCGGCTTCTCTGGCCGATATCGAGAAGGATCCGGCCTTACTTGCCATGGCGCGGGCCCGCGGCAGGACGGTGTTCGGGGACAATTGTGCACCCTGCCATGGCAGCGGCGCGGCCGGCGCCAAGGGATATCCCAACCTGAACGATGACGACTGGCTCTGGGGCGGTACGCTCGACCAGATCATGCAGACTATTCAGTACGGCATTCGCTCAGGCAATCCGAAGACTCACGAGAGCGCCATGCTTGCCTTCGGCAAGGAGGGGGTGCTCAAGCCCGAACAGATCGTCACGGTCGCCAATTACGTTCGCTCGCTATCGGGCCTGCCGACCGCACCGGGATACGATGCAGCCCAAGGCAAGAAAATCTTCGCAGACAACTGCGTATCGTGCCACGGCGACAAGGGCCAGGGCAATCAGGAGCTCGGCGCGCCGAATCTCTCCGACAAGATCTGGCTCTATGGTTCCGACGAAGCGACCATCATCGAAACGATCACCAATGGCCGCTCCGGCGTGATGCCTGCGTGGGTCGACCGGCTCGATCCCTCCACGATCAAGGCCTTGGCGGTTTATGTGCACTCGCTCGGCGGAGGAAAGTGACCGAGGTCGCTTCGGCGATCGACAGCTTGCCTCGCCATGAGATTTTCGAGGAGTACCGCATGAGCGCGCCGCGTGCTACGCCGAGACCGGTGACCGGACGTTTTGTGCTGTTGACGCTGCTTTCGTTTTTCGGCGTGGTGTTTGCCGTGAACTTCGTGATGATGAAGCTGGCGATCGACACCTTGCCTGGCACCGAAGTTGACAGCTCCTACAGCGCGAGCCTTGGCTTTGGCAAGGAGATTGCTGCCGCTCGCGATCAGAACGCGCGAAACTGGCGGGTTGACGCGCATATCCAACGCGGCGCGGAAGGCGACACGACGTTGCGGGTCGAGGCCCACGACAGCCGCGGCGCGCCGATTTCCGGCTTGAGGTTTCAGGGGCGGCTCGAGCGGCCAACCGACCGACGGGCCGATCGGCCGCTGGAGTTCGCCGAGGTCGGGATCGGCATCTATCGCGGCACCGCAACACTCGTCGCCGCAGGCCAATGGGATCTGGTGATCGAAGGCGACGCCGCCGGAAAGCGGATGTTCCTGTCAAAGAACCGCGTGTTGCTGAACTAGAAGGACCGCATCGTGCAGGTGACGCGGGATTTTTCGCATTACGTCAAAGATATCGGCTCAGGCCTCCAGCACATCGATCTGGCCGTCGAAGGCGTCCATTGCGCTGGCTGCATGTCAAAAATCGAACGCGGGCTTTCGGCAATTCCTGACGTCACGCTCGCACGCGTGAATCTCACCGACCGCCGTGTCGCGCTGGAATGGAAGCAGGGCGCGCTCGATCCATCCAGGTTTATCGACCGCCTGGCCGAGCTCGGCTACAAGGCTTATCCGTTTGAGACTGCCGGTGCAGAGGCTGCCGAGAACGAGCAGTCGCGTTTTCTGTTGCGCTGCCTCGGTGTCGCGGCGTTCGCCACGATGAACGTGATGATGCTTTCTGTTCCGGTGTGGTCAGGCAATGTCAGCGACATGCTGCCGGAACAGCGCGACTTCTTTCACTGGATGTCGGCGCTGATCGCGTTGCCGGCGGCTGCCTATGCGGGCCAACCCTTTTTCCGATCGGCGTATCGGGCGTTGCGCACGCGCAGCGTCAATATGGACGTCCCAATCAGCATCGGAGTCTTGCTTGCGCTCGGCATGTCGCTGGTCGAGACCGCCAATCATGCCGAGCACGCCTATTTCGATGCGGCGATCATGCTGCTGACGTTTCTCCTGGTCGGCCGCTATCTCGATCAGAGCATGCGGCGGCGAACCCGGGCGGTCGCCGGAAATCTGGCCGCGCTTAAAGCCGAGACGGCCACCAAGTTTGTCGGCTCTAGCGAGATCGCCGAAGTGCCGGTAGCGGCGATCGACCCCGGCGACGTCGTTCTTTTGCGGCCGGGCGAGCGTTGCGCAGTCGATGGCGTCGTGATCGACGGGCGCTCCGAGATCGACCAAAGCCTGATTACGGGCGAGACGACCTATGCGAATGCAAAGGCTGGCACCGCGGTCTACGCCGGCTCGCTCAACATCTCCGGCACTTTGCGCATTCGCGTCTCCGCTGCTTCGGAAAGCACGCTGCTTTCGGAGATCACGCGCCTGCTCGACAACGCGCTGCAGGCGCGCTCGCGCTATGTCCGCCTCGCGGACCGCGCGTCCCGCCTGTATGCGCCGGTCGTGCACGCAACTGCGCTGCTCACTGTGCTCGGCTGGGTGCTCGTGGGCGCGAGTTGGCACGACGCCATCGTCACGGGCGTAGCCGTACTTATTATTACATGCCCTTGCGCGCTCGGGCTTGCGATCCCGACCGTGCAGACGGTCGCCTCGGGCGCGATGTTCAAGGCCGGTGTCCTGCTCAATTCCGGCGACGCCATCGAACGTGTGGCCGATGTCGACCGTATCATCTTCGACAAGACGGGGACTCTGACCTTGCCCGACCTCGAAGTCGTCAACGCGGCCGATGTCCCTGAGTTTGCGCTGGGACTCGCCGGGCAATTGGCGCTTTCGAGCCGTCATCCGGTCGCGGCGGCAGTCGCTCGCACTGCAAACGCAAAAACGCCGATCGTGGGCGCGGTCGAAGAGCCCGGGCAGGGAGTGCGGGCGACGGTCGGCGGCCTGGAGGCTCGGCTTGGGCGTCCCTCGTTCTGCGGGACAGAAGAAATTGCTGCCGAATGCGCGCGTCTTGATCCGGAAGCATCGTTTGTTGCATTTCGCTTCGGCGAGGAGCGGTACGTATTTTCCGTTCGCCAAGCGCTTCGCCCCGATGCCCACACGATCACTGCCGGCCTGAAGCAGCGGCACATCGCGCTTGAAATTCTCTCCGGCGACCGCGAGGGGCCGGTCCGGGCCGCCGCGCGCGCGCTTGGGATCGAAACGTGGCGGGCGGCGGTGACGCCGGCTGACAAAATCGCACGCATCGAGGAACTCAAGCATAGCGGTTACAAGGTGATGATGGTCGGCGACGGACTGAACGATGCGCCATCGCTCGCCGCCGCGCACGTTTCGATGTCGCCGATCAGCGCGGCGCATCTGAGCCAGGCGACCGCCGATCTGGTCTTTCTTGGCAAGCCATTGGCGCCGGTGATTGTGGCCATCGACTTCGCCCGCAAGGCGCTGCAGCTGATGCGACAAAATCTCTGGCTTGCCGTCCTCTACAATATTCTGGCGGTTCCGATTGCCATCAGCGGGGTGGTGACGCCGCTGATCGCAGCCGCGGCGATGTCCGGCTCCTCGATCCTTGTCATGTTGAACGCGCTGCGCGCCCGGCAAGTGGAAGGGGGAACGTCATGGAAGTGATGGTCATCCTGGTGCCGCTGGCGCTCGGTCTTGGGTTTGTCGGCCTGCTCGCATTTCTCTGGTCGCTGAAGAGCGGACAGTATGACGATCTCGAAGGCGCGGCGTGGCGCGCCATAGCCGATGACGAAGGGGAACCGGAGAAGCCGGCCGAAAGCGGTAGCTAGCGCATGATCCGGAAAAGTGTGCAGCGGTTTTCCGAAAAGATCATGGGCAACCAACAAACTAACGCGCGATGGCGAGTCGACCTAAAGCCATTACGCCTTAGGTCAGCACGGTCTTGCGATAGAGCGCCCCGTACGAGGCGGCGGAGATATCCCAACTGAAGGATCGCGCCATCGCGCTGCGCCGCATGGCATTCAGGCGGTCCTTCAACGTGAACGTCGAGAACGCTCGACGGATGCCGCCGAGGAACGACTCGGTGGATGGTCGGGCGAACAGAAATCCGGTTTCTCCGTCGGTGATGGTTTCAGCCAGTCCGCCGGTTTGATGACCAATCGGCAGCGATCCGAACCTCTGCGCATACATCTGGCTCAGTCCGCACGGTTCGAAGCGTGAAGGCATCAGCGTGAAATCGCTTCCGGCAAAAATCCGCCGGGCATGACCATCGTGGAATCCGATCGTGACGCCGATCGCGTCCGGCCTGCGGCGATGTGCGTCGACCAGCGCCTGCTCGATGCGGGGCTCACCGGTGCCGATCACGACAATCTGTCCTCCGGCATCAATGATCTCGTCCGCGGCCGACAGCACGAGGTCGATGCCCTTCTGGTGAACGAGGCGGGCGACCAGGCCGAAGATCGGACCACGCGAGACCGCCAGTCCGAATTGCTGGCGGACATATTCGGAGTTGGCGCGCTTGCCTTCCCAGTCGCCGGGGGCAAAGGGTTGTGCAAGCTGCGCGCAGACGCGCGGGTCCCAGCTTTCGTCGATGCCGTTGAGAATTCCGGTCAGTTGCTGCGCCTCTGAGCGCTGCCGCAACAGACCTTCGAACCCGCAGCCGAGTTCGGGCGTGGTGATCTCCCGGGCATAGGTCTCGCTGACGGTGGTCAGGTGGGAAGCGTAGATGAGGCCGCCCTTGAGGAAAGAGAGTTTGTCATAGAATTCGAGGCCGCCGATATGGAAGGACTCCTCGGGTGCGCCGATCCGGCCCAGCGTTTCTTTCGCGAACAGCCCCTGATAGGCGAGGTTATGGATGGTCAGGATGCTCGGGATCTTGACCTCGCGCCAGGCGAGGTAGGCCGGCACCAGCGCCGCCTGCCAGTCATTGGCATGAACCAGATCGGCTGCCCAATTCTTGTCCAGCTTGCCTTCCGCGAGTTGGGCAGCCGCGGAAGCCAGCCGGCCGAAGCGGATATCATTGTCGGGCCAGTCGCGGCCCGTCTCGTCGCCGTAGGGATTGCCCGGCCGGTCGTATAGCTGCGGGCACAACAGCACGTAAACGGGCAAGCCGTCCCTGGTCGATCCCAGCCCGAGCGAGCAGGCCGGCATCTCCGCAAGCGCCGGAGAATGGCCGACAATTTCCAGATGGGTGAATTGTTCGACGACGTCGCCGTAGCCTGGAAGCATGATCCTGACGTCGGCCCAGCGACGGAGCGCCCGGGGAAGCGCCGCCGAGACGGCCGCCAGTCCGCCCACCCGGACGAAGTCGTCCATTTCCGTGGTGACGAAGAGGACTTTCAAAAAAGCACCCTCTCAAAAGCGACCGAAGTAACTCCAGTGATGCAAGAACGGTTCCAGTTTTTTCTTCAATCAGATAAAGGGCATGCCCATGATGCCGCTCGGGCCGGCCGCCCTGGCCTCGGGCGGATGATGCCAGAATTCGGAACCCTAGTGTCCCGGTTCTGACATTCGTATCCTGTCGAGCATGGTTCGGTTACGCAGGCCATGGGGAGTTCAGCACGATGACAATAACGGCTGCGGGTGAGGGCAATACGACCGGGAGCTTTCACGGGCTTCGTGTCCTTGATTTTTCGACCACCATTGCCGGTCCGCATTGCGCGCGGATGCTAAGCGATATGGGAGCGGAGGTCATCAAAATCGAGTCCGCCGAAGGAGAAACCATGCGGGCTCGCCCGCCGGTCCGCAATGGCTGCAGCAGCCTCTACGGTCAGCTCAACGCCGGCAAGAAAAGTCTCGTCCTCGACCTGAAAGCGCCGGAGGCGATCGAAGTCATCCGCCGGCTTGTCACGACCACAGACATCGTCGTTGAGAATTTCCGACCCGGCGTGATGCGAAGGTTGAAGCTCGACTACGCCTGCTTGCAGCCGCTTAATCCGAAATTGATCTATTGCTCGATTTCCGGATACGGCCAGACCGGGCCGTCGGCGGAGTTGCCGGCCTATGCGCCGGTCATCCACGCGGCTTCCGGTTACGACATGGCTCATCTGTCGTACCAGCCGGGTCGAAGCCGGCCCGACTATTGCGGCATCTATCACGCCGACGTGCTGACCGGCGTCTACGCGTTCGGCGCCATCTCGGCGGCGTTGTATCAGCGCCAGATCAGCGGAACAGGCCAGCACATCGATGTGTCGATGCTGGAATCGATGCTCAGCCTGACGCCAAACGAAGTCCAGGGCGCGCAGTTTGAGGTGAAACCGCCGAGCCGCCCGATGTTCGGTCCGCTCCAGACGGCGGACGGATATGTGATGGTGACTATCGCCAGCGAAAAGACGTTCCAATGCCTGATGCGCGCATCTGGCCGTCCCGGATGGATCGACGATCCGCGTTTTGCGAAATATGCCGACCGCCGCGATCACTGGACCGAGTTGATGGATGGCGTGGAAACCTGGTCGCGCACGATAACGACCGAAAAATGTCTCACCGAATTGAATGCCCACGGCGTTCCCTGCTCGGCCTATCGCACGGTTGCCGAAGCGCTGCGCGATCCGCAGCTCGCTCATCGCGGCGCGCTCGCCGAGGTGGAGGATGCGGGCGGCACATTCAAGGTCGTGAACCTTCCGTTCAGAATGTCCGGAACCAGGGTCGCCGCCGGCACGCGCGCAGCCGCGCTGGGCGAACATACGCTCGCGCTGCTTCGCGAGAGCGGTCTCTCCGAGGATCGCATAGCGGCGATGGCCGGAAAATCGCCGCAGGCGGAACGCTGTTGAACGGCACAGCCGCAAAGCGTATTTCAACAGCATCGGTAAAATAATGAAGAACGGGAGAGAACGATGAGGAGTTTCCAGGTCGCCGATTTCAATGCCCCCTTGAAGGAAGTGGAGCAGCCGACGCCACAGCCTTCGGGAACGCAGGTTCTGATCAAGGTGAAGGCGGCGGGCGTCTGTCACAGCGATCTTCACATCTGGGAGGGCGGCTACGATCTCGGTCACGGACGAAAGCCGCTTTCTCTGAAGGATCGCGGCGTGTCGCTGCCGCGAACGATGGGACACGAAACTGTCGGCGAGATCCTTGCGTTCGGACCCGACGCGAAGGCCGACACTGGCGGTCTCAAGGTCGGCGACGTTGCGCTGGTGTATCCCTGGCTCGGCTGCGGCAAATGCGAAACCTGTCTTGCGGGCGACGAAAACATGTGCCTCAAGCCGGCTTCGCTCGGCGTCTATTGCGACGGCGGCTATGCCGATCACATGGTCGTGCCGCATCCAAAATATCTTTTGGACCTGAAAGGCCTCGATCCCGTGACCACCGCGCCGTATGCGTGCTCGGGCGTCACCACTTACAGCGCGCTCAAGAAAGTGGAGTTCGCCTTCAACACGCCGATCGTCATTTTCGGCGCCGGTGGGCTCGGGCTGATGGCGCTGTCGTTGCTCAAAGCGCTGGGAGGAAAGGGCGCCATCATCGTCGACATCGACCCGCGCAAGCGAGAGGCGGCGGAGAAGGTGGGGGCGCTGGCGTCCGTCGATGGCAACGCGCCCGACGCGCTTGAACAATTGGCGAAGAAGGCCGGTGGACCGATCCGCGCCGTGATCGATCTGGTCGGCAACGCCAAGACGACGCAACTCGGATTCGATTGCCTGACCAAGGGCGGCAAGCTCGTCATCGTCGGCCTGTTCGGCGGCGGCGCGCCGTGGGCGTTGCCGCTCATTCCCATCAAGGCGATCACGATCCAGGGCAGCTATGTCGGCAATCTCCGGGAAACCCGGGAACTGCTCGATCTCGTGCGCGCCAGGAAAATCCCGCCGATCCCGGTGACGCCGATGCCGCTCACCAAGGCCAACGAGGCGCTGGTCGATTTGCAGAAAGGCAGACTGGTCGGCCGCGCGGTCCTCACGCCGTAGGACGCCTCTTTCCGTCATTGCGAGCCAACGGGTCGCGCGAATGCGCGCCCGATGACAGGCTCCGCGAAGCAATCCAGAAGGCCACAAAGGAACAATGGATTGCTTCGTCGCTTCGCTCCTCGCAATGACGATGTTTTGCTGTCACTTCTATGCCCTACCCACTGAAGGAAATCCCCATGTCAGCCCACAACGCGCTCCACATTGCCGTGCTTCCGGGCGACGGCATCGGCCCCGAGGTCATGGCGCCGGCGCTTGAAGTTCTGCGCAAGATCGAACAGACCACGGATCTGAAATTCCGCTTCACCGAGGCGCCGGCCGGCGCCAACCATTATCTTGAAACCGGCAAATCGATGCCGGACTCGACGGTGCGACTGTGCGAGGAGGCCGACGCCATCCTGCTCGGCGCCTGCGGGCTGCCGTCGGTGCGCTATCCCGACAACACCGAGATTATGCCGCAGGTGGAGCTGCGCTTCCATTTCGACCTTTATGCCGGCGTGCGTCCGGCGCGGCTGATCCCCGGCGTGCCGAGCCCGATCGTCGGCGCCGACCAGCGCGGCATCGATCTGGTCGTGATCCGCGAGTCCACCGAAGGCCTTTTCGCCTCGATGGGCAAGGGCGTTGTCACCGATGAGGACGCGCGCGAGACACTGGTGATCACAAGAAAGACTTCGGAACGCCTGTTCGAGTTTTCCTTCCGGCTTGCCGAACGGCGCAAGGCGCGCGGCCGGCCGGGCGGCCTGACCTGCGTCGACAAGGCCAACGTGTTCAAGGCCTTCGCCTTCTTTCGCGAGATGTTCGATGAGGCGGCCAAACGCCATCCGCAAGTGAAGGCCGACCGCCTCTATGTCGACGCCTGTTCGGCGATGCTGGTCAAGCGGCCCTGGGATTTCGACGTCATGGTGATGGAGAACATGTTCGGCGATATCCTCTCCGACATGACGGCCGGCCTGATCGGCGGCATGGGGATGGCGCCCTCGGCAGATGTCGGCGATCGCTACGCGGTGTTTCAACCGTGTCACGGCACCGCGCCTGACATCATGGGGCAGGGCAAGGCCAACCCGACCGGAATGATTCTCTCGGCTGCGATGATGCTGGACTGGCTCGCCGACAAGCACGGCCTTCAGTCGGCGGCTGAAGCAGGCGAGCGCATCGAGCGCGCGGTCGACAAGGCCTATGCCGGCGGCATCAAGCCGATGGAGTTCGGCGGCCGCAACGGCACTTCCGACATCGGCAACGCCGTGCTGACGACACTGTAGTCCGGAGCCAAGGCAGCCAGCCAGAGGGATTGAGGAACCGCGGCTGGCGATCCCCACGAAGCGTCGGGAGGGTGGCCGGCCGAAGGCCGGTCGGGTGGCAGCCCGAAAACTTACGCCCTCGAAGCACGGATGCGTGGGCTCGCCCACCAGAAGATTTGAGGCCTGAGTGAGCCGAGAACTTGTTGGCGTGAAGCCGACCTTCGTTACTTCTGAAGCGATGCGCTATCGGGGGTGAACGAACATCAAGTCGGCCGGGAATGGACCTCCGGCTTTGGCCCTTCCTTGAGTGACAGAGCCAGTTCTCAAAGTGGCGTGCGATCAGACGAACATTTGAAGAAGCGAGTGCTAACGGGTCCTTCTGCGATTTCGATAAGCATCGGGTCAACGATCTTCAAATGGAACTGCCGGTTCTTGAACCAGGGTAACCAACTGTCACGCTTGCCAAGCGATTCCGTGATCCGAAAACCACCATCCTTTACGCTATTGACAGATCTGATTGCCAGCTCCGCCGGACGACCTCCTCGCACCACAAATCTCTGGCCGTCCGAGAAAATCATCACCGTCGGAAAAGACCCGCCAAAAAGTGCGTCAACCCCGATTGTTTTGAGTGTCGAACACGCTCCTGCTCTGGACTGAGGAAATTGATGATCCATCGCGACCCAGACACCGCTGACCGGATAAGTTTGCGCGCAGGCCGCAAAGGAAGATAGCGAACCAACAATTAAAACCGAGGTTCGCATTGCAGCTCGAAGGTAGGACCGGCTGCAGCCGAGCGGCAAGTGAAACGGCTTGGTCATAGGGTGCTCCTTGACCGACTGCCGGCGTTGGCCATCTTGAAGCTACCAAAGAAACCTGGCCCTTTGTACGCTAATTCGCAGGCATTCGATGTGAATTGGCTCACATCAGTCGAATGATCCATGGACATCGCGGCCGGTTGCCCTGATCGGAACTAAAGTAGGAATGCCTTCGTCGGTGCCGGCAATTGATCGGCAGACGACCCGAACTCGAAGCGAAGATCATCTGCCCTTGAAGTGCGGCTTGCGCTTTTCCATGAAAGCGCGCCTGCCTTCACGAAAATCCTCCGAATCCATGCAAGCCGTGCCGATGGCCTTGATCGCCTTCATGTCGCGCTGGTCAGGGTCCTTCAACGCCTGCGCGATCGTGATCTTGGCGGCTTGTATGGCAAGTGGTGCATTGCCGGAGATGGTGCGGGCGATCTCGAAGGTTGCGTTCCACACTTGCCCATCCGCCACCACCCGATCGACGAGGCCAATCCTTTCCGCTTCCGCGGAGTCGATCCGCATGCCCGTGTACAAAAGCAGCCTTGCCCATGACGGCCCGACCAGCGACACCAGATGCTTGAGGCCGTCATAGCCGTAGGCGATGCCGAGTTTTGCCGCGGGAATGCCGAACTGGCTGTTGGCCGCCGCGATGCGGATATCGGTCAGCATCGCGACCTGCATGCCGCCGCCGAGGCAAAAGCCGCGAATGCAGGCAATCGTCGGCTTCGGGTAATTTGCGAGCAGCGCACGTTGGGCATCGCTGCGTCTCGAATATTCTTCCGAGGCTTGCGCGTTGTGGCGATTCTTCTCGAACTGGCTGATATCGGCGCCCGACATGAACGCCTTGTCGCCGGCCCCGGTCAGGATCACGACACGCACCTCGGGGTTATCGCGCAACTCGGTCAACGCCTGTCCAAGCCCTTCCCACATGTCGAGCGACATTGCGTTGCGCTTTTCGGGGTTGTTGAAGGTGACGACGCCGACCCCTTCGGTCACGCCTTTGAGGATTTTGCCTTCGGCGAAAGACTTCTCATTGTCTCTGGGGATGTCGAGCATGGCTTCAAAAGCTTTCGAGCGCGGAACCCTGATGGGGCCAGCAATGAAGCATTGCCCGGGTTTTTCAGCAATGGCCATGGAAAGGGCCAAGGAAGGGGCGAAGCGAAGGGCCAGGGGCGGGACCAAAGGCATCGTCATCGGTCGATGACGAAACCGGTCCACGATTTTCGCGCGAGGCGCTCACGCCCGCCATGACGCTCGAATCCCGGCACTGGCCGGGAGAGCGGCTCGGTTGGTGGGGGCGCTTACGCGGACATTTGAATTTGCCTTCGCGCCATGGTCCGGGCGATGGCGTCGGCGAGATCCCCCTGTCGGAAGGGCTTGGCCAGCCGGGGAATCCCCTGGCCTTCTCCTGGCTGCAATTCAGCGTAGCCGGTGACCAGTATGACCGGCAAATCCGGCCTCTCCGCACGGATTTTCGAGACAAGCTCGGAGCCGGTCATGCCCGGCATCGCCTGGTCGGTGATGACGAGATCGATGTGTCCTTCGCGACGCAAGATTTCAAGTGCGCGCGATCCGGACGATGCGCTGTAGACGCTGTGGCCGAGCTCCTCCAGAAGCGAGGACGTATTGAGCGCGACAAGCGGATCGTCATCCACGGTGAGGATCGTGAGCGTCCTGCCCAGCGAGATTGACGCCTGCGGCGCGATCTCTTTCTGGGCCGGGGACGCATCGCCCTGCGCGACGCGCAAATAGAGTTCAGCGGTCGTGCCGACACCCGGCTTGCTCTTGAGGACGAGTTTCCCGCCCGATTGCTGCACCGTGCCGTGAACCATCGGAAGCCCGAGGCCCGTGCCTTTGCCGATCCCCTTGGTGGTAAAGAACGGCTCGAGCGCGCGCTTGAGCGTGGCTTGATCCATCCCAGTGCCGGTATCGGTCACCGTCACGCAGATGTAATGCCCTGGCCTCAATCCCGGCTCGTTGGTCACCTTCCGCTCCGTTGCGCCCAGGACGATGGCGCCTCCCTTCGCCATGGCGTCCCGCGCATTCATCGCGAGGTTGAGCAGCGCGAGTTCGAGCTGGTGCGGGTCGGCGAAAGCCTTCGGAAGCTGTTCGGGGAAATGCGTGTCGATTTGTATCGATGGACCAAGCGAGCTTTGCAGGAGCTCGGTCATCCCCTGCACGAGTTCCGGCACGTCGAGTGCCACGAGCTTGAGCTCCTGACGCCGCGCAAACGCCAGCATTCGCTGCGTCAGGGCGGCGCCGCGCTGCGCACCCTGCACCGCGTTCTCAAGAAGCTGCGCGATCTTGGGGTCGTTCTTGGGAAGTCTCCTTTGCAAAAGCTCAAGGCTGCCCTGAATGGCCATCAGGAGATTGTTGAAATCGTGCGCGATCCCGCCGGTGAGATGTCCGATCGCTTCCATCTTCTGCGCCTGGACCAGCGCCTCGCGCGTCTCTTCCAGCGCACGCTGGGCGGCCCTGCGCTCGGTGATGTCGCGGGTGATCTTGGCAAAGCCGTAAAGCGAACCGTCGTCATTGCGAAGGGTGTCGATGACGACGTGAGCAAAGAATTTTGTTCCGTCCTTGCGGAGGCGCCAGCCCTCCTTTTCATAGCGGCCTTCCCGTGTCGCTGTTTCAAGCGCCCGTTGCGGCAGGCCGGCTTTGCGGTCCTCCTCGGTATAAAAGGTCGAGAAATGCTTGCCGATGATCTCCCCCGGCGCGTACCCCTTGATCCGCTGTGCGCCCGCATTCCAGCTCGAGACGTGGCCTTCGGGACTGAGCTGGAAGATCGCGTAATCGGTGACGCCCTGCACAAGCAGCCGGAATTGTTCCTGACTGGCGCGCAACGCGGTCTCGGCCTGCATGCGTTCGGTGAGATCGCGCGTGACCTTGGCGAAGCCGATCAGGTTGCCTGAATTGTCCCGGATCGGATCGATGACGACGTAGGCCCAGAACCTGGTTCCGTCCCTGCGGACCCGCCATCCCTCGTTCTCGAACTTTCCCTCGCGCTCGGCGGTTTGAAGCGCGCGCTGCGGCAGGCCCGCTTTCCGGTCTTCGTCGGTATAGAATTTAGAGAAGGATTCGCCGAGGATCTCGGCCGCTTCGTACCCCTTGAACCGCCTCGCCCCCGGATTCCAGCTGGTGATGATGCCGTTCGGATCGAGCATGTAAATGGCGTAATCGGTCACCGCATCGACCAGCATGCGATAGCGGCCATCACTCGTCGCAGCGGCCTCGAAACGCTCCTTACGCTCCACGCACTTCCCCTCGGGTGTTGGCCTTGAAGCCGGGTTAACCCCTCAAAACGCCCACAAAGCGCGAAAGTTCCGGAAAATGAACCGGTATTACTGGGCCATATGCGCGGTCAGCGGGTGATTGGCCGCCTGACCGAAAAAGGCCGCTTCCTCGGCGGTCGCCTCGAGAAGCTGCTCGTCTTGATCGTAGATATCGTTGCGAAACTGAACGGTCTGGTCCCTGGTCATCCATGCGGTCAGGTAGATCCAGGCCACCGGAACCTTTTTCGGCAAGACGATATCCCGGCGCTCGCCGGTGGCGATTGTGGCATCGATCGCGGCACGGTTCCATTTCGGCAACTCGGGTTGCAACAACCAGGCCGCAAGATCGCGGACGTTGTCGACGCGGGTGCAGCCATGGGAGTCGAAACGGTAGTCGTCGCTGAACAAATTCCGCTGATTGGTGTCGTGCATGTAGACCGAGTACGGATTGGGCATGTCGATCTTCAGCGCGCCGAGCGCGTTCCAGGTGCCGTTCTGCTGACGCACGGTAAAATTCGGCGTGCGCATGCCGGACCAATCGACCGCGCCGGGGTCGATCGGATTGTCGTGCGCATCGAGCACTTCCATGTGCATGCGCGAGAGGTAGCTCGCGTCCTTGCGCATATGCGCCGATATTTCGCTTCTGGCGATCGACGAGGGCACAGTCCAGGTCGGGTTGAGATTAACGCTGGTGATTTCAGCGGTCAGCGTCGGCGATGGCTTCTCGGTTTTGCCGACGATCACGCGGTAGCGCCGCGCGACGACATCGTTCTCGACCGCCTCTGCGAAAGCGGCCGGAATGTTCACCACCACGTAACGCGGCCCGAACTGGAAATTCATGTTCTGGATGCGTTCGAGCGAGGCCTCCAACTGCCTGATCCGCTTATGGACGGTAACATTGAGCGCGGCCAATGTCCGCGGGGTCACCGTGGCCGTGGCGGCCAGGCCATGGCGGACCTGAAAGCGCCTGACGGCCTCGGCGACCACCTCGTCGAACGGTCCAAATGTCCTGTCGGCCGCCAGATCGTCGCTTGAGATCAGACGCTGGCGCAAAAGATCATCATGCGGGCCGGCCACGCCGATCGCGAATTTGGCGTCGGCGGGGATCAGCGGCCAGCCGCCACGGACCGCGATGTCGGAATAGCTCAGCGCCGCCTCCCTGATCCGTTGTGCCGTGCCTTCGTCGAAGGTCGGTTCGCGCGACAGCGCCAGCGCGGCAGCCGAGCGCGATTCCGGCGTGGATGCGGCGATGGCCGACTTGCCGGGCGTCGCTCGCGCCGGGTCGGCCGCGCCGGGGTGGCCTGCGTTCTGGGCGAAGGCGGGGGCGGTCGCGAGCAGGAGGGTAGCGGCAAGGATAGTCGTTGTTCGCATAAGTAAAATCCCCGGGGATGCGCGAGGTGGCGGAAGTTAAATCAGAGGTTTGACTCAGTGGTGAAAACTGAAGGACAGGAGAGGACTTGGTTCAAGAAACCGACTTTTGAAATTAACCTGGCGGAGCGGATTTGACATCAGCTACTTTTCCCGCTGCAAGCCTTGCAAAGCGACAGTCAAATCGAAAATGCGGCCCTTGCATGGCCGCAATACTCCAGCCTTGCGTTCTTGGCCTTGGATATGTCGCCGCGGGCACTAATGTGGTTTGCAAACGACAAGGGCCGGGATCGATAAAGAGCAAAAAGGCCTAAGGGGACCCATGCTGTTGGACTGGCGGGAGGCGATCGCTGTCGTTTGCGGGATTCGGGCGCCGAACCCGAATGAGCGATACATGGCGCGCCGACCAAGACCCGATTCCGGTTCTCGTCATGGCTGAGATGGATCATGGCGAAGTGCTGATCGTTGGCGCCGGGCCCGTCGGGCTCACGCTGGCGATCGATCTGGCGTGGCGGGGAATTAACGTCACGGTGATCGAGAAGCGGGCTGCGGCAGAACCTCCCGAGCCGAAATGCAACCATGTCGCGGCGCGAAGCATGGAAATCTTCCGGCGGCTTGGGCTGGCGGAGAAGGTCCGCAACGCCGGACTGCCTGCGGATTATCCGCACGACATCAGTTACCGCACCACGTTCACCGGGTGCGAATTGACGCGCATTCCCATTCCCTGCCGCCGCGACCGTTTCACGAGCAAGCACGGTCCGGATTGCAACTGGCCGACGCCGGAGCCGCCGCATCGCATCAACCAGATTTTCCTCGAGCCCATCCTGTTCGAGCATGCCGCGGCAGAGGCGCGCATCCACATCGTCAACCGCGCGCTCGTCGAAGACGTCAGCATTGACGACGATTCGGTAAGTGTCGTTATGCGGGACCTCGAAACAGGCTCGGCCAGGCGGGCAAGCTACCGTTATCTCATCGGTTGCGACGGCGCGCGATCCGTCGTCCGCAAGGCGATTGGCGCCGAGCTTGTCGGAGACGCGATCGTGCAGCGCGTGCAGTCGACCTATATCCGCGCGCCCGACCTCATTCGCCGCCAGAACTGCGAGCGCGCCTGGGGCACCGGCGTCATCAACCCGCGCCGTGCCGGGATGGTCTATGCCATCGACGGCCGCGAACGATGGCTGATCCACAATTATATGAGACCGGGCGAGATCGACTTCGAGAAAGTCGATCGCGACGCCTGTATTCGGACCATCCTCGGCGTCGGCGCCGATTTCGAATACGACATCATCTCCAAAGAGGACTGGTACGGGCGCCGGCTGATCGCAAGCCGCTTTCGCGACCGCTGTGCTTTCCTCGCGGGCGACGCCGCGCATATCTGGGTGCCGTACGCCGGCTACGGCATGAATGCCGGGATTGCGGATGCGACCAACCTGTCGTGGCTGCTTGCCGCCCATCTCAACGGCTGGGCGCCGGCTTCGATTCTCGATGCCTACGAGGCCGAGCGAGGGCCGATCACCGATCAGGTGTCGCGGTTTGCGATGTCGCACGCGGAAGCCGAGATTCGCCGCCGTGGCGCCGTGCCCGAGGAGATCGAGGAGGAAAGCGTGAGAGGCGAACATGCGCGGCAAACGACCGGGCGTCTGACCTACGAGATCAACGTCCAGCAATATGCCTGCGCGGGTCTTAATTTCGGCACCTATTATGATCGTTCGCCGATCATTGCCCATGACGGCGGGAACCATCCCTCCTATACGATGAGCAACTATACACCCTCGACCGTCCCGGGTTGCCGGGTGCCGCATCTGTGGTGCGCCGATGGCCGATCGCTCTACGATGCGATGGGACCGGAATTCACGCTGCTCCGTTTCGATTCCACGACGCAGGTGGCCGCGCTCGAGCTTGCAGCCCGCGAGCGCGGCGTGCCGCTCAAGGTGCTCGACCTCGAGCGTCCGGAAGCGGCCTGTTTCCGGGATGCACTGCTTCTCTCGCGGCCGGACCAGCACGTGGCCTGGCGCGGCGACCGATTGCCGGCCGATCCGCTCGCGTTGATCGACCGCGTTCGCGGCGCCTGTCGCTGATCAAGCTCAAAGCCGAAGCGTCGGTCCCAATCAGGCAGAACCGACCTCTTCGGGTGCCGACTTCAGCCTTCGTTCGCCGCGATCGATTCCATCAAGGACACCAGCTGACGTTGAACGGTCTGATCCTTGATCTTGCTGTAGGCGCGTAGCAATCTCAGGCTGAATGCGCTGTCGAGAAACAGCAGGCTTTCCACCTCGCGGGCCTTGCCGTCGCCGTCGTAAAAGAACGTGACGGGCACATTGAGCGCGGTTGCAATTTGCTGAAGCCGGGCGGCACCAACGCGGTTGACGCCCTTCTCGTATTTCTGGACCTGCTGAAAACTGACGCCGAGTTGCTCGCCCAGCTCTGCCTGCGAGATCTTCTGCTCGACACGCCGCAGCCGGATTCGCTTGCCGAGCTCGATGTCCGACTTGCCGGCACTCCGCTGCTTCATCTTCTTTGCTATCGATTTGTTCATACTGCTTTTACCGTCCTTGGCTAGAAACGGCCGAATATACGGGGTTAGCAATTCAACCCCTATAAACGGCTCGAGATTGATTTTTGATCGATGAATTCGTTCTTAAACTCCAACAATTTACGGGTATTGCTGCTTTTCGCAAGCGGCCGGTGAACCACCTGTACCGGCCGCCATCGCGTGAATGAATAACGGCCGCAATTCGACCTAAAGGTAAGATATTCCGGCATTCCATGTCACCGTGAGCAACCGAAAGCAACTTAAAATCTTCGTCCTGAAAACCCCCCGCGCAGCCGACTCGCCCATCAGCTTTGGCAGGTTATTAATCATACTACAACCACCGCGGTCAGGCAGGGACTTTTTGACGCGTTGGGTCGCGGGTCAAGAAAAAGGGGTTAGCAACGCCCTCGCCGGGCTGCTGGGCCCGCCTCGAGCCGCCCGAGCGCAGGGCCGCCTGATCGAGGGCATTTTCGCAAGGTCATCGCCGCCGGACCGGCGCCTTTTTGGCGTCCCCGACGAGTCGCAATGCGAAATCGGCATGTCGCGGGCTTCGGCCGCGTGGTGATGCCGCAACCAGCGTGGTGATGCAGGCCGGATTCGTGAGTCACGAATCTGTGTAGCGCCTCTGTCGCGAAACTTTCGGATTTTTTGAGGATCAGAGGGGTTTATGATGGCGGTCGGTTGGATCGCTTTCATTTCGTCCGGCAAGCTCGGGAAACGCGCTGGTGGCTAATTCAGAAGAAAGACTGCACGCGGTTTTGGCAACCCTTGAAAAATGCCAGGCAGCCCTTGTCGTCGGCGGTGACCGGGATACGGCCCAATTGCTGTCGGTGGCCATTCTCGAGCTTCGGATCAAGCTCAATCAAATTGACGATTCCGAGTTGAAGGCGCTCTGCGATGCCATGCTGCGCGAAGCGGAGCGCGCCGAACAGCCGGCTCTTCAGAAATCGCATGAGGCTCCGCGCGGGCGTTCTCCGGTCACGTTGAAGCTCGTCAAGTAGCAACGTCGGTGCCGCGTGATCGTGATGGGACGCCGAACGCCGGCCGAAGGGTTTTGCCACGCTTTCACCTGTCGTTCTGCCTTTGCCGTTCTCCTTAGAGTTCCGCCGGCACCGCGGTCATTCTCATTGCGCATTCTCCTGCATCCGCTACATGAGGGCATGCCGCGCCGCCGGAGGCCGGACAGCCCGGCAAACCTTGAAGCCATGATTGCATGATTCACGACGTCTCGATTCCCGCCGCACTGATCGCCGGCGTTGTCAGCTTTCTCTCGCCCTGCGTGCTGCCATTGGTACCGCCCTATCTGGTCTACCTGACCGGGGCGACCATCGAGCACGTCGCCAACGACGAGACCGTGTCGTCCTCTCGGCGCGCCGTGATGACCTCGGCGGTGATGTTCGTGCTCGGCTTTTCCACCGTGTTCGTGGCGCTCGGCGCCAGCGCCTCGTTGGTCGGAAGCCTGATCCGCGCGTGGTCGGCCGAGCTCTCGATCATCGCCGGCATCGTCATCATCGTGATGGGACTGCATTTCCTCGGGCTGACGCGGATAGGGTTGTTGATGCGCGAAGGACGACTGCCGATTCCCAAGCCCGTCGGTCTGTGGGGAGCCTATGTGATGGGGCTCGCCTTTGCTTTCGGCTGGACGCCCTGTATCGGCCCGATCCTGGCCGCGATCCTCTCGGTCGCGGCGGCCGAGGCCACGGTCGAAAAAGGCGCAGGACTGCTGGCGGTCTATTCCGCCGGGCTCGGCATTCCCTTTCTGATCGCAGCGTTGATGGTGGAGCAGTTCTCGTCGCTGTTTGCGCGAATGAAAGGACACCTTGCCCGGGTCGAGCATGCGATGGGCGTGCTGCTCGTGATCACGGGAATCGGCTTTCTCACCGGCAGCGTCTCGGCCGTCAGCATCTGGCTGCTCGAGACGTTCCCAGGCCTGCAGAACTTCGGCTGATACGCCGCCTCGCACCGCGAGTGTGGCTTAGGATTTGACATTCCTGTAACGCACTCGCGGCGAGACTGCCAGGAACGTCAAATCCGCCGCACTAGAGATTGCTGTCGGTAATGGCGGCGTAGATCATGGTGCGCAGTTCGCGGCGGATCGGATAGGCGGTGGACGGCAGTACCTGGGTCATGAAGATCGCGACCAACTCTTCCGCGGGATCGATCCAGAACGACGTCGTCGCCGCGCCTCCCCACGCATATTCGCCGGCGCTGCCGGGAATGAGCGTTTGCGCGGGATCCAGCGTCACCGAAAATCCAAGCCCGAAGCCGATGCCGTGATAGGTTGCCTCCGAGAACAGTGACCGCGACATTTCCGGCAAAGTTCGTCCGCCAGGCAGATGGTTGGATGTCATCAAGGCGAGCGTCTTCGGGCCGACCAGCCTGACGGCTGAAAGTTCGCCGCCGTTGAGGAGCGCGCGGCAGAAAGTGAGATAGTCGGCTGCCGTCGAGCAAAGGCCACCGCCGCCGGAGATGAACGACGGTGGGGAGAGGAAAGGGCTCGTGGCCGGGTCATCCTGAAGCGTAAGGCCGCCCTTGCGTTCGCTGGCGTGAAACGTCATGGCGCCTTGCGGGCTTGCCGAATAGCAGGCGGCGAAGCGATGGGCCTTGCCGGCGGGCACGAAGAAGTCGGTGTCCTTCATTTCCAGCGGTTCGAAGATGCGTTCTTTGAGGAATTGCTCGAACGGCTTGCCGCTGATCATGCCGATGAGATAGCCGATCACATCCGTCGAGACGGAATAGTTCCAGGCCTCGCCGGGCGAAAATTCCAGCGGAATTTTTGCCAACTCCTCGATCATCGATTGCAGCGTTCCCGCCTTTTCGACCTCGCCGATCTTCATTTCACGATAGGCCGCATCCACGTTCGAGCGCTGCTGAAAGCCGTAAGTGAGGCCCGAGGTGTGGCGCAGAAGATCCACGATCAGCATCGGGCGCGACGGCGGCCTGGTCAGGAATGCGGGCGCGATGCCGGCCTGGAAGACGCCGAGATTCTTCCACTCCGGAATATATCTATGGACAGGCTCGTCGAGCGCGACACGACCCTCCTCGACCAGCATCATGAATGCGATGCTGGTGATCGGCTTGGTCATCGAATAGATTCGGAAAATCGTGTCGTCCTTCATCGCCGCCTTGCGCTCGAGGTCGGCAAAGCCCTGCACCGCGCTGTGCACGAGCTTGCCGCGGCGATAGACGACAAGCTGGGTTCCCGGAAAGCGGCCGGCATCGATATAGCGGCGCTTCAAATGATCCTCGATGCGATCGAAGGCGGCTCTCGACATGCCGGCGGATTCGGGTGAGGCGAGGGTGAGGGCTGACATGCAGTTCTCCGGAAAACAGGCGTTTGGCAGTTTGATAGCCGAAAAGGCCTCAACCTTCCAATCGAGAAGGCCGCTTACCCTGGCCGGTGCACTGGTATAAGCTTGTAGCTGTCACCCGCGGAACTTGTTCAGGACAGCACAAATGCCTCAATTCAACGAGACCGAACTCACCACCGCCGTCATCAAGAGTTTTGAGGAGGTGGAAGATCCGCGAGTCAAGTATCTCATGGAAGAATTGGTGAAGTCGCTGCACGATTACGTCGGCAGGACCAATCTCACCTTCGGCGAGTGGGAATACGCGATCGATTTTCTGACCCGCGTGGGCCAGAAATGCACGCCGAGCCGGCAGGAATTCATCCTCTTGTCGGACGTGCTCGGGGTTTCGATGCTGGTCGATGCGGTCAACCACAGGGAACGTGAAGGCGCGACCGAAACCACGGTGCTCGGCCCGTTCTATGTCGGCGAGCACAAGGCGATGCCGCACGGCACCGACATCTCCCCCCATCTGGCGGGAGAGCGGATGTTCGTGCAGGGACGCGTCACTGATCTTTCCGGCAAGCCGCTGGTGAATGTTCCGGTGGACGTCTGGCACGCCGATGACGACGGCTGGTACGATTCGCAAAAGCCGGATTACGAAACGCAAGGACCATCATCGCGGGGACGCTTCATCACCGGCGCCGACGGCCGGTTCTTCTTCCGCACCATCCTGCCGTGCAGCTATCCGATTCCGACCGATGGTCCGGTCGGGCAAATGATCCTGGCGCTGCGGCGCCATCCGATGCGGCCGGCGCATGTGCATTTCCTGGTCAATGCACCCGGCCACGAGCCTTTGGTCACTCACGTCTTCATCGAAGGCGACAAGTATATCGATTCAGACGTCGTGTTCGGGGTGAAGAACGAGCTGATTTCGAAAGTCGAAAAGCGCAACGATCCGGTGATGCCCGATGGCAAGCCCGCGCCGGCGCCGTGGTATTTGATGAGCTATGATTTTCGTCTGAAGCCGGGTCACGGCGTTGCACCGAAGCCGATGATGGCGGCAACTGAGGACGCCTAGTGTCCCGGTTCCGACGTTCGTATGAATTTGCCACACGCCCTTTTACGAACGCCGGAACCGAAGGGACACTAGCAAATCTTTGATTCTAGTGTGGCTTGGGATTTGACGTTCCTATAGCGATCTCGCGGCGAGACGGGCAGAAACGTGAAATCCGCCACACTAGCCACGAGGTCGCCTCTCGCGGCTGCGGTGCTGTCACTGCCGCCAGCATTAGGGTCAAATGCCGTGTCGACTGGCGAGCAATACCAGGATGACGACGGCCAGAATGGCCGTGGCACATTTCCAGAACAGGTTCGGGTTGCGCTCGATGAGGGGAGTAGGGGAGGTGCCGAGATATTTTGAATTCGGATGGCGAAGGTCGAAGGTGAATTCCGACAGGCTCTCGTAGCGTTTGTTCGGATCGGGATGCACGGCCCTGCGGAGCGCTCCATCGATCCAGGCCGGAACGTCGCCGTTGCCATCAAGGGCAGATCGGTATCTCAACTTGCCGAATTGCGATCTGGTTCTCGCCTTGGCTATCTGAGCCCCATAAGGCAGCCTGCCCGTCAGCATCTGATAGCCGATGACGCCAAGTGAAAACATGTCGGAGCGGGGCGTGCCGCTTTCTCCGAGGAAGTATTCGGGCGCCGTGTATTGCACGGTACCCAGAATGTCGTTGCGGCGAGCTGGAGGAGCCGCTTCGACAACGCCTGCGATTTTGGTTGAGCCGAAATCGATGATCTTCGCCGTTCCGGTCTTGTCGATCATGATGTTGTCGGGCCTGATGTCCTGGTGCAGCATCTCCTTGCGGTGGAAGGCGCGAAGGCCCTTGGCGATTTGCTCGATGATGTTGCGCGCGGTTTCGAGGTCCGTCCTCGGATTGTCGATCATCCACTGGGTGAGGGTCTGTCCATCGACATATTCCATCGCGACATAAAGATGGCTGCGCCTTCTCGAATGCAAGCAGGGTTTGAGCACGTGAGGACTGTCGATGCGCCTGGCGACCCACTCTTCCATCATGAATCGTTTCAGATAAGCGGGATCGTCACGTAAATCGATCGACGGAATCTTGATTGTAACCAGCAAGTCCGTCTCGGTATCGACGGCCAGATAGATGTGGCTTCGGCTGCTGCCATGGATTTCCCTGACGATGCTGTAGCCGTCGAACAGCGCTCTCGCTTCCAGCAGCGGAGGGGGCGGCAATTCGGATGACGGTGCGAAGACCTCGCTGGCCTCGGCTTCCGGCAATTCATCGATACGCACGATCTGGATGGTGAGGTTGTCCGGACTGCCGTGGGAGAAGGCTTCGTGAACGATGATTTTTGCGGCTCGGTCGAAATCCGCGAGGTTATCGTCGATCGTGTTGACGATAAAACGGGCGTTGACATATTCGTAAACGCCGTCGGTGGCGAGCAGGAATACATCGCCCTTTTCGATCCGAAGCGCCTGGTAATCGATTTCGATCTGGGGATTGATTCCCAGCGCGCGACCGAGATAGGTCTGTCCCGATGCAATGATGACCCGATGATCATCGGTCAGCTGCTCCAGTGCATTGCCGGCGACCCTGTAGATTCGACAATCGCCGGCGTGAAAAATATGGGCGGCCGCTGATTTCAGGACCATCGCACTCAGGGTGCAGACGTAGCCCTTGTCCTGATCGTACGCGTATTGGCTCCGCCGGGTTTGAGAGTGCAGCCACGCATTGGTCGCCGCCAGCACCCTTTGGGCCGACGTCTTCACCGACCAGGATTCGGACGTGCAGTAATAGTCGGTCAGGAAGCTTTTGACCGCCGATTCGCTCGCAATATGGCTGACGTCGCTTGAGCTGATGCCATCTGCGATCACGATGGCGATGCCTTTCAGGCTCAGCAGCGGTTCGTTGGGGATCAGTGCGCCATGAAAATCCTGATTGGTCGGCTTGCGACCTTTCTCGGAACACTGCCCGATCGATATCTTCAGTTCAGGGGGCATGCCTAGTGGTCCGATTCCAACATTCGCATCCCATCTCGGCAGGCAGTTTGCGAATGTTGGAATCAAGGACCACTGGCAAAAATAGGTTTCCAGTGGAGTTAGGATTTGACATTCGCATTACGAGCTTGCGGCGCCCGGGTAGCGAATGTCAAATCCACTCCACTGGTGCCAAAAAAGGAAGGGGGCCTTGCCACAGGGCAAGGCTCCCTGCGCTATGCCATCAGACAACCGCCCGGAGCGGCGCCGCGCTGAGGTCCCGCTTCGGCGCGGTCCTGACGTGCGTGGCGTATAGGGTCAGTCCGGTGAAGGAGAGCCCTCCGACCAGATTACCGAGCACGGTCGGAATTTCATTCCAGATGAAATAGTCCATGATCGAAAATTTTGCGTGGAGCATCAGCCCCGACGGAAACAGGAACATGTTCACCACCGAATGCTCGAACACCATATAGAAGAACACCAGGATCGGCATCCACATCGCGATGACCTTGCCGGGCACGGTCGTCGAGATCATGGCTCCGACCACGCCGGTCGAAACCATCCAGTTGCACAGCATGCCGCGCAAGAACAAGGTCGCCATGCCGGCCGCACCATGCGCCGCATAGCCGAGCGTGCGGGCCTCGCCGACATTTCCAAGCGCAGTCCCTACCTTGTCGGGCTCCTGCGTGAAGCCGAAGGTCGTCACGAACGCCATCATGAAGGCGACGGTGAGCGCCCCGCCGAAGTTGCCGACAAAGACCAGAGCCCAGTTTCTCAGGATGCCGGCCAGGGTCACTCCCGGCCGCTTGTCGATCAACGCCAGCGGCGTGAGGACGAACACGCCCGTCAAAAGATCGAATCCCAGCAAATACAGCATGGAAAATCCGACCGGAAACAACAGCGCACCGACCAGAGGCTGCCCGGTGTTCACGTTGATGGTGACGGCAAACCAGGCGGCTAGTGCGAGGATGGCGCCGGCCATGTAGGCGCGGATAACCGTATCTCTGGTCGACATGAAGATCTTGGATTCTCCAGCATCCACCATTTTCGTGACGAATTCCGAAGGCACGAGATATGACATTGCAGTTTCCCTTGTTCGCAGCGAATTGAAGTACCGATTGCTCCGTAGGTCGGGGCGCTCGTTGGAGACGCAAGGATTACGAAGCGAGATCGCATCGTGACGGGCTTTCGAATCTGACGCTTCGGATTGTTGTGCCATCCGCAATCCCGCTCCCTGACCGAGCGGGATCGGCGATCAAGGCCCGACGGGCCTCGCGGCGACTGCGTCACGTTCCTTTCGAAGGAGATGTGAGCCTGTCCTTAAAGGTCGAGCCGGCGATGGCTCGACAATCCGGCGGACCGCAGTCTTCGTTGACTACGAATGAGGCGATGCAATCGACATGCCATGACCCCTCCGCCCGGGCGTGGCTGAAACTGAGCCCCGTCCGCGTGTGGGCACGCGCATGCCGCGCATTCGTGCAGCCTGCACAGATCCGGCGCAGCTGATGTGCGATGAGCATTTTAGGCAGGTCTGCTCAATTATTGTGCGGCGCACAACAATTGAGCGAATGCAAATTTTCGTTGCGCGATGGGCATGACGGAAGCCACGCGCTTTACGCATAGGCCATTGTTCTCGAAGTGATTTTTGCGCGGAACGGGCTTGGCACGAAGCTTGAATAGTTGTCCGCGACGCCATCGAAGCCGTCCGTCGAAAACAGTTCATCCGTCCCGACTGGGAGCGCCCGGAGAGCGGCGTTCCCAGAACGCGGTCCCTTGCCCGGCGAAAGCGCAACCGTGACGGCTCACGCGCCGTTCAAAACAGGAAATCTTGCAATGAGCTCCAAAGACCCGACCTGGATTTCGGACTGGAATCCCGAAAACGAGACGTTCTGGAATTCCAGCGGCAGGTTCATCGCGCGGCGCAACCTGATCTGGTCGATCGTTGCGGAGCACATCGGATTTTCCGTCTGGCTGATCTGGAGCATTGTCGCAACCAAACTGCCCGCGGCCGGATTTCACTACTCCACCGATGAGCTGTTTCAGCTCGTCGCTATTCCCGGACTGATCGGCTCGCTGATGCGGTTTCCCTACACTTTCGCCGTGACCGCGTTCGGCGGACGCAATTGGACCATCTTCTCGGCTTCGGTGCTCTTCATCCCGACCATTGGGCTGGCCTATTTCGTCAGCCAGCCCGACACGCCGTTCTGGCTGATGCTGCTGGTGGCTTCCACGGCCGGACTCGGCGGTGGCAACTTCGCGTCCAGCATGGCCAACATTTCCTTCTTCTATCCCGACCGCATGAAAGGCTGGGCGCTCGGTCTCAATGCGGCGGGTGGCAATATCGGCGTCAGCAGCGTTCAGCTGTTGACGCCGATCCTGATGGGCGTCGGTCTCATCAATCTCTATCAGGCCACGCCGGTCGCGGGCGTCTACCTGCAGAATGCCGGGCTGATGTGGACCGTGCCGCTGATCGTTTCGGTGATCGGTTCGGTCTACTTCATGAACAATCTCACCTCGGCAAAATCCTCGTTCAAGGATCAACTCGCGATCGTCAAGCGCAAGCACACCTGGATCATGTCCTTCATCTATATCGGGACCTTCGGCTCCTTCATCGGCTATTCGGCGGCATTTCCGCTGCTGATCAAGACGCAATTTCCCGCGGTCACCATTGCGATTGCGTTCCTCGGACCCCTGGTCGGCTCGCTGTCGCGGCCCTTTGGCGGCCTGTTGGCCGACAAGGTTGGCGGCGCGATCGTGACGTTCTGGAATTTCATCGCGATGGCCGCGGCCACCATCGGCGTTCTTTACTTCGTGGGCATCAAGGACTTCACCGGATTCCTCGCGATGTTCCTCGTGCTTTTCGTCACCACCGGCATCGGCAACGGATCAACCTACCGCATGATCCCATCGATTTTCCGCGAGGAGAATCTTCGCAAATCTCGCGGCAAGGGCGAAGTTGCCCGCGCGGCCGCCTTGAAGGCTGCCGGCATCGAGAGTGGCGCCGCACTCGGCTTCATCGGCGCGGTCGGCGCCTGCGGCGGCTATTTGATCCCGAGCGGCTTCGGCAAGTCGATCGCGATCACCGGCGGCCCGCAACTGGCGCTGGTCATTTATCTCGTCTTTTACGCGATCTGCCTGGCGATGACCTGGTGGTTCTACCTGCGCAAGAGCCCGGCGGAAGCTGGCGTGCCGGGTCTCGCCGAAGCGCGCGTCTGAGCAAGGCTGCCTCGCCCTCGTCGCGCTTCTCGCGGGCCGAGGGTGCCTCAAAGCAGGAGAAAGACATGACACCGGAGCAGGTCAAACTCGTGCAGCAGAGCTTTTCCAGGATCGTGCCGATTGCGGACAAGGCGGCGGTGATCTTCTACGACCGCCTGTTCGAGATCGCGCCGCAGGTCAGATCGTTGTTTCCATCCGACATGGAGGAGCAGCGGGGCAAGCTGATGGCGACGCTGACCGCCGTGGTCGGCGGTCTTACCAATCTTCCCTCGATCCTGCCCGCGGCGAGCGCGCTCGCCAGACGCCATGTCAGCTACGGCGCCAGGGCGGAGCATTATCCGGTCGTCGGTGCCGCGTTGCTGTGGACGCTGGAGAAGGGACTTGGAGAGGGCTGGACGCCCGATGTCGCGGATGCATGGAAGGCGGCCTACGCAACCCTGTCCGGCTTCATGATCTCCGAGGCCTACGGCAGTCCTCAAGCGGCCGAGTAGGGGGAGACGCCGTGAGCGAACCGCTGGTGATCGTCGGCAATGGGATGGCCGCCGCCCGCCTGGTCGACGAACTGGCAAAGACCGCGCTCGGGCGCTACGCCATCGCCGTGATCGGCGAAGAACCGAGGCTCGCCTACAATCGCGTGCTGCTGTCCTCGGTGCTCGCGGGCGAAACCGCCTCTCATGAAATCGAGCTCAAGCCCGCCGATTGGTGGCGCGACCGTGGCGTGACGCTGAAATACGGATGCGCCGTCACCGAGATTGATGTCGGCCGCCGCGAACTCAGGATCGCCAACGACGAGAGCGTCGAGTTCTCGAAGCTGGTGCTGGCGACCGGCTCGACGCCGCTGCGGCTCAATGTGCCGGGCGCCGAATTGGCGGGCGTGCATACGTTTCGCGACAGCCGCGATGTCGATCTCCTGCTGACGCTGGCGGCTGCGAAAAAGCGCGTGGTCGTGGTCGGCGGCGGATTGCTCGGACTGGAAGCGGCTTACGGCCTTGCCAAAGCAGGCGCGCCGGTGACGCTCGTTCATTTGATGGACCGCTTGATGGAGCGTCAGCTGGATGCGCCTGCGGCAGCACTCCTGAAATCGCTGGTCGAACCCAGGGGCATCACCGTCCTGCTCAACGCCAATACCGCGCGTATTCTGGGCGAGAGGCGCGTCGAGGGTGTCGAACTGGCGGACGGAAGGCGGATCGACGCCGATGCGGTGATCTTTGCCGCAGGCATCCGGCCGAATATCGCACTCGCAAGCGCCGCCGGGATCCCCGCGGGTCGTGGCATCATCGTCGACGACCAATTGCAAACCGGCGCGCGTGGAATTTTCGCGCTCGGCGAATGTGCCGAGCATCGCGGCGTCTGCTACGGCCTGGTCGAGCCGGCCTACGAGCAGGCACGGGTGCTGGCGCAGCATCTGGCCGGCCGCACCGCTGTCTATTGTGGAAGCGTGGTCGCAACCAATCTGAAGGTCTCCGGCGTCAGCGTGTTTTCTGCCGGCGACTACCTCAGCGGTGATAGCACCGAATCGATCGTGCTGAGCGATGTCGGGCGCGGCACCTACAAAAAGCTCGTGATTTCGGAAGGAAGGCTCGCCGGCGCCGTTCTGGTCGGCGATGTCGCCGATGCGCTCTGGTATCTCGATTTGATCCGCGGCCGCGAAGAGGTTGCGAGGATTCGCAAGGACATGATGTTCGGCCGCCCGGCCGCGATCCTCAAAGAGGCAGCATGAGCGGATCGTTGCGATGACCGCCGTCGATCAAACGCTACGCGCAACCAAAACAACCTGTCCCTATTGCGGCGTCGGATGCGGCGTGCTCGCGACGCCGGACGGAAATGGGGGGGCAGCGATCGCGGGCGATCCCGCCCATCCGGCGAATTTCGGACGTCTGTGTTCGAAAGGTTCCGCTCTCGGCGAAACGCTGGGCCTCGAAAATCGGCTGCTCTATCCGATGATCCGCTGCAGCAAGGGTTCGATGGAGCGGATCGCCTGGAGCGACGCGCTCGACCATGTCGCCCATCGACTGCGGCATATCATTGCGCGCGACGGCCCCGGTGCCGTGGCGTTCTATCTCTCCGGCCAATTGTTGACCGAGGATTACTACGTCGCCAACAAGCTGATGAAGGGTTTTGTCGGCAGCGCCAATGTCGACACCAATTCGCGCCTGTGCATGGCCTCCTCGGTCGCGGGCCATCGCCGCGCGTTCGGCGCCGACACCGTGCCCGGCTGCTATGAGGACCTCGACGAGGCCGACCTCATGATTCTGGTCGGCTCCAACGCGGCATGGTGCCATCCGGTTCTGTTTCAGCGCATGATCGCCAACAAAGAGCGGCGCAGCGCGCGCATTGTCGTGATCGATCCGCGCCGGACCGATACGGCTGAGGGGGCCGACCTGTTCTTAGGTGTAAGGCCCGGCACCGACGCCGCGCTGTTCTCCGGATTGCTGGTCCACCTTGCCGCTACCGACGCGCTCGACCGCGACTACATCGACCATCACACGGCCGGCTTTGACGAGGCCTTGACGCGCGCCCGAAGCATTGCCGGCAGCGCCGCCGCGACCGCATTGGCGACGGGGCTTTCGGAGGCGGAGGTGGCGGCATTTTTTCAGCTGTTTACGGCAACCCCGCGCGCCGTCACGCTCTATTCGCAGGGCGTCAACCAGTCGGCACAAGGCACCGACAAGGTCAACGCCATCCTCAATTGTCACCTCGCCACCGGGCGGATCGGCAAGAAGGGGGCTTCGCCCTTTTCGCTCACCGGGCAACCGAATGCGATGGGCGGCCGCGAGGTCGGTGGGCTCGCCAATCAGCTCGCCGCGCATATGGGCTTCACGCCAGCGGACATCGACCGTGTGCGGCGATTCTGGAAAGCGCCGCGGATTGCGACCCACGAGGGGCTCAAGGCCGTGCAGATGTTCGAGGCGATCGGGCGCGGCGAGATCAAGGCGCTGTGGGTGATGGGCACCAACCCCGCGGTGTCGTTGCCCGACGCCGATTCTGCGCGCGCGGCGCTGAACAAGCTCGAACTGTTCGTGGTTTCCGAGAACGTACTTGGCAACGACACCGTCGATGCGGGCGTGCATGTGCTGCTGCCGGCGCAGGCGTGGGGTGAAAAATCGGGCACGGTGACCAATTCGGAGCGGCGCATTTCGCGGCAACGCGCATTCCTCAACCCCCCGGGCGAAACCCGCCCCGATTGGTGGATCATCAGCGAAGTCGCGAGGCGCCTCGGCTTTTCCGCCGCGTTTGATTTTCATTCGCCGGCGGAAATATTTTGCGAGCATGCGGCGCTGTCGGCGTTCGAGAATAATGGCAGCCGCGATTTCGATATCGGCGGGTTGCAAACTCTCTCCGACGACGCGTTCGATTCTCTGGCGCCGGTGCAGTGGCCACATCGGCTCAGCGAAGCCGAGCCGCAGCAGCGTTTTTTCGCGGAAGGCGGATTTTTCGGCAACGACGGAAAGGCACGTTTTGTCGCGCCCGAAGTGCCGGCGCTGCGTACCGAAACCAATGCGGCAAGGCCGCTTCGGCTCAACACCGGCCGCATCCGCGACCAATGGCACACCATGACCCGCACTGGCGCGAGCCCGCGGCTCGGTCAACATCACCCGGAGCCGTTCGTCGAGGTGCATCCGGACGATGCGGCAAGACACGGCCTGGTCGATGGCGATTTTGCCCGCATTACCACCGATTACGGCCAGTGCACGCTCAAGGTCGTGGTCACGCCGCGCCAGCAGCGCGGGATGCTGTTTGCGCCCATTCACTGGAGCGAGGCGACGGCATCCGCAGCGCGCGTCGGCGCGCTGGTGGCGCCGCTGACCGATCCGTTTTCCGGACAGCCGGAGAACAAGGCTACGCCGGCGTCGATTGCGCCGTACGACTATGTTTTTCGCGGCTTCGCGCTATCCCGCACGAGGCTACGATTACCCGACCACGCCTGGTGGGCGCGCGTCGCCATTACCGGCGGCATTGGTTATCTCATTGCCGACAAGGCAGACCTTGCAGGGTGGTCGGCGTGGCTGCGGTCGGCCGTCAAGTCGCAGCTTGCCGAATACAGCGATTTCGGTGGCGGCGTTTACCGCGCAGCGTCGTTTGCCGCGGGGCGGATCGAGGTCTGTCTTTTCCTCGGTCCCGCGGGAGATGCGGGAGACTGGAACGTTGTGACGGAAATGTTTGCGGCAGGCGTGCTGGGCGAGGATCAGCGAAAAACGTTGCTGTCGGGCAAATCGATGGACGGGATTGCGAATGCAGGGCCCGTCGTCTGCGCCTGCTTCGGTGTCGGCCGCGACGCGATCTGCGATGCCGTTGCATCCGGCGCCGGCTCCGCCGCCGAGATCGGGACGCGGCTCAAAGCCGGCACCAATTGCGGCTCGTGCATTCCCGAGCTGAAGCGGCTGATCTCGCAAATCGGCGCCGGTTCCGGACAAAGAAGTTTGGCGGCGGCAAACTGAACGCCTACAAAAATCTTTGACGGAGCGTGAACTACGAACGACGCGTCATGAGTGAGCAGCTTTGCTTATCGTCATGCCCGGCCTTGTGCCGGGCATCCACGTCTTTGTCGGCACCAGCAAGAAAGACGTGGATGGCCGGGTCAAGCCCGGCCATGACGAACCTCATAAGAGGGTCGAGTTCACCAAGAGCGCTGGTTCATCGAAGAATGACCGGTAAAACTTGCTATTGCACGCGATGGCGGGAACAAATGCTGTCGTAGCGTGTCACTGTTCTTGCGAGGCAATCATGAAATTTCAGCAGTTTGGCAACACCGGCCGGGACGTATCCGTGATCGGGCAGGGCACCTGGTACATCGACCAGGGCAATCGCAAGACCGCGGTCGCGGCACTGCGACGCGGCATCGATCTCGGCATGACCCATATCGACACCGCCGAAATGTATGGCGATGCTGAACTCGTCGTTGCCGAGGCGATCGCGGGCCGGCGCGATGAGGTCTTCCTCGTCTCCAAAGTCCTGCCGAGCAACGCCTCGCACCGCGGCACCGTTGCGGCTTGCGAACGTTCGCTCACGCGGCTGAAGACCGATCGGCTCGATTGTTATCTCCTGCACTGGCGCGGTTCGCATCCGCTTGCCGAGACGGTCGCTGCGTTCGAACAGCTGGTCGCCGACGGGAAAATCCGCTCATGGGGCGTCAGCAATTTCGACGCCGACGACCTCGACGAGATGCTGGAAATGGCGGGAGCAGGCAAGATCGCCTGCAACCAGGTGCTTTATCATTTGCAGGAACGCGCGATTGAGCACGCGGTGATCCCGTGGTGCGCCAATCATGGCGTCGCGGTGGTGGCGTATTCGCCGTTCGGTCATGACGATTTCCCGTCGCCCCACAGCAAGGGAGGCGAAGCGCTCGAGACCGTCGCCAAACGCCACGGCGCCTCGCCTCGACAGGTCGCCTTGAGCTTCCTGACCCGGGAGCCGCAGGTCTTTGCAATTCCAAAAGCCGCGAGTTCCGAACACGCCGCCGACAATGCGGCCGCGGGCCAACTCACGCTGAGCAAGGACGAATTCGCCTCGCTCGACAAGGCGTTCCCGCGCGGAGCGAAACCGCGAAGCCTGCCAATGATTTAGTTGGTCCGCGAAAGTACCGCTGGCATTCACGCATATCCGCTTCCTGTTTTCCGGCCTTGTCGGGATCAGACGATTGGCGTTTTTTAAATGCTCACCCGATTCGATCGATTCCCACGTTCGAGTTCCAGCCTTGACTCCACCGCCCGCCGCAGCCGCAAGGCTCGACAGCGCTCCATTGCCCGTGAGCGAAAGGAAAAAGGTTCATCGCGCTGCACCCGCGCGCGCGGACCGGCCGTTTCGCGGCATCGCGCTGATCCTGGCTTCGACGGTGTTTCTGGGCGCCTCCGATGTCACCGCCAAATATCTCTCAGGCACGCTGCCCTCGATCGAGATCGCCTGGATCAGGTTTTTGGTGTTCGCCTTGATTATGGCGCCGGCAATGGTGCCGGGCTCGCCGATCTTTGCCTTGCGAACGCCGCGCCCGGGCCTGCAACTCCTGCGCGGCGCCGCACTTTTGGGCTCATCGCTGTTTTTCATTTCCGGCTTGCGTTTCCTGCCCATTGCGGAGGCTTCCGCCACCGGCTTCGTTTCGCCCCTGTTTGTCACCGCCCTCTCGATCATTCTTCTCGGCGAGAGCGTGGGCCTGCGCCGCTGGTTGGCGACCGCGGTCGGATTGATCGGCGTGCTGATCATCCTGCGGCCGGGCACCAGCGCGTTTCATCCCGCCGCGTTCTTCCCGCTGGTGTCGGCGCTGGCCTGGGCCGGCACGCTGATCATGACGCGCATGATGAGCGGACGGGAGCGCGCCGTCACCATCATGACCTGGTCCTCGATCACGGGCGTGTGCATCTTGTCGGCGCTGGTTCCGTTCGTCTGGATCGCGCCAAGCTGGAACGACGTGCTGTTCGGGGTTTTCATCGGGGTTGCTTCCACGGCCGGTCAATGGATCGTCGTGCTCGCTTTCCGCTACGCCGATGCCTCCGTGCTCGCGCCGTTTTCGTATACCCAGCTGCTCTGGGTCTCTATCCTCGGCTTTCTGATTTTCGGCGAGGTGCCTGACGTCTGGACCGTGGTCGGCGCCGTCTTCATCGTCGCCAGCGGTCTCTATACCGCCCATCGCGAGCGCGTCAGGCGCTTGCAGATTTCGGTGCAAGCCGAGCCTTCGCCGAACGCCTGACCGCTCACACCGGCAGCGCCGGTGAATATTTTACCTGGCTGAGCGCAAAGCTCGATTCGATCGAGGCGATGCCGTCGAGCCGCGTCAGCTTGTTCTTCAAAAATGCTTCATACGACGAGAGGTCGGCGGCGACGACGCGCAGCAGGTAATCGCGGTTTCCCGTCATCAGGTAGCACTCGAGAACCTCGTCCCATTTCGAGATTGCCCGCGCAAAGCGGTTGAGGTCTTCCTCCTTTTGCCGCGCCAGCTTGATCGAGATGAATACGCTGACATGCAGACCTAACGATTTCTGGTCGACGGTTGCGATATAGCGCGTGATGACGCCGCGCTGCTCGAGCAATTTCACCCGGCGATGGCACGGGGAGACCGACAGGCCGACTTTCTCGGCGAGTTCGGCCATGGTGGTGCGGCTGTCGGCCTGCAGCAGGCTGAGAATCTTGCGGTCGATGGCATCCAGCGTCGGCATTGGAATGGACTCTCTTTGGAGGGCTTACAGCTGGTAAAATATCCCAATTTTCCCGGGTATGTCGCCAAAATTTGAGATTTTTACCGGAAGCGGGCGCGGTAACATCGCAGCCGTAATCACGGTGGAGGAAACCGCCATGACGACCGACCCGGCACGCCTGGAACTGCTGTCTGCGCTCGCCCGCAAGGTGCTGTGGCTGTCCTCGTGGACCATTCATCACGCCAATCACATCCGGCCCAATGTCGACGGCCTGAAGGTCGGCGGCCACCAGGCTTCCTCGGCTTCGCTCGCCACCATCATGTCGGCGCTCTACTTCTCGGTGCTGCGGCCGCAGGACCGCGTCGCGGTGAAGCCGCACGCGAGCCCGGTTTTCCACGCGATCCAGTACCTGTTCGGACACCAGACTCGCGAGAAGCTTCAGAATTTTCGCGGCTTCAAGGGCGCGCAGTCCTATCCCTCGCGCACCAAGGATGTCGATGATGTCGACTTCTCCACCGGCTCGGTCGGGCTTGGCGTCGCGCAGACCTTGTTTGCCTCGCTCGTGCAGGACTACGTCAAGGCACATGGCTGGGCCAGGGATCGCGTTGAGGGGCGCATGATCGCGCTCGTCGGCGACGCCGAGATGGACGAGGGCAATATTTTCGAGGCGTTGCTGGAAGGCTGGAAGCACGGCCTGCGCAACACCTGGTGGGTGGTCGATTACAACCGCCAGAGTCTCGACGCGGTGGTGCGCGAAGGCCTGTGGGAGAAATTCGAAACCATGTTCCGCAATTTCGGCTGGGACGTGGTGATCGTGAAATACGGCAACCTGATGCGAAAGGCGTTCGCCGAGCCCGGCGGCGGGGCGCTGAAGAAGTGGATCGATGAATGTCCCAACCAGCTCTACTCGGCCCTGTGCTTTCAGGGCGGGGCCGCGTTCCGCAGACATTTGCGCGACGAGATCGGCGACCAGGGTGCGGTGTCGCAGCTGATCGACCGTCGCAGCGACGCTGAGCTGCTGGAACTGATGTCCAATCTCGGCGGACACGACATGGCGAGCATGTGCGAGGCGTTCGAAGCCATCGCTCACGATCGGCCCGTCTGCTTCATCGCCTACACCATCAAGGGCATCGGGCTGCCGTTTCAGGGCCACAAGGACAACCACGCGGGACTGATGACGGTCGCGCAGATGGAGAAGTGGCGCAGCCTGCAAAATATCCGGCCCGGTCACGAATGGGACAAGTTCGAGGGGCTGTCGCAGGATGCGACGGCGCTGGAAGCGTTCCTCGCCGACGCGCCGTTCAACCGCGAAGGCAGGCGCCGCCTGACCGCGCCTTATATCGACGTTCCCGAGCGGTTGTCCTTCACGCCGTCGCCCCAGATGTCGACGCAGCAGGGGTTTGGCCTGTTGCTGAACGAAATCGCGCGCGGCGACAGCGAACTCGCCGCCCGAATCGTGACGGCTTCGCCTGATGTCACGGTATCGACCAATCTCGGCGCCTGGGTTAACCGCCGCGGCCTGTTCGCGCGCGCCGAAAAGGCCGACCTGTTCCGCAGCGAAAAAATCCCCTCGACCTTCAACTGGGATGCCTCGCCAAGGGGACAGCACATCGAACTCGGCATCGCCGAGATGAACCTGTTCATCCTGATGTCGGCGCTCGGGCTGTCGCACACGATCAACGGCGAGCGACTGTTGCCGGTGGCGACCCTCTACGATCCCTTCATCGAGCGTGGCCTGGATGCCCTGAACTATGCCTGCTACCAGGATGCGCGTTTCATGGTGGCGGCGACGCCGTCGGGCGTAACGCTCGCGCCGGAAGGCGGCGCGCATCAGTCGATCGCAACGCCCTTGATCGGCATGGCGCAGGACGGGCTCGCCTCGTTCGAGCCAGCCTTCGTCGATGAACTCGCAGTGATCATGGCTTTCGGTTTCCGCTACATGCAGCGCGAAGAGGGTGAGGGTGGATCGATCTACTTAAGGCTCTCCACCCGCTCGATCGACCAGGTGCAACGCATGATGACGCCTGATCTGCAGAGCGCCATCACGGAAGGGGCCTATTGGCTGCGCAAGCCCGGTCCGAACGCGGAAGTCGTGATCGCCTACACCGGCGCGGTGGCGCCGGAGGCGATCGAAGCCGTCGGGCTGTTGGGCGAGAGCCGCCGCGACATTGGTCTATTGGCGATCACCTCCGCCGACCGGCTGCATGCGGGGTGGACCGCGGCGCGAAAGCTGCGCCGAGATCGCCGCGGCGTGCAGCATTTGAGTCATATCGAAAAGCTGCTCGCCCCTCTGCCGCGCGAATGCGGTATCGTGACCGTGCTCGACGGTCATCCCGCAACGCTGGCCTGGCTCGGTAGCGTGCGCGGCCACCGTGCCGAAGCGCTCGGGGTCGAGCATTTCGGCCAGACCGGCACCATCGATGACCTCTACCGGCATCACGGCATCGACGCCAACGCCATCATCGACGCGGCGGAAAGCCTGACCGCAGGCGCGCCGGTGCGGCACCGGAAAATGGCGGTGTGAATGGCGCTGCTAGCGATTTCCGCAAATCGGGTGGCTTACCTCCAGGGAGCATGCTTTCGGTTGGTTTCGATCCGATGGGTGCGAAGCCATGCCCGGTCATGCTTTCACAAAAATGGCGCGCCTTACGGGTGCGATAGCCCGAAATATTTGCGACATGCTCCGGCGCGCAGCTGCGATGGAAGCTATCCGACCTTTCTTCTCTTGAACGGCGGGATTTGGGGGTCCACGAGGTGCAGCGGGAGCTGAACAAATGGCCATGGCAGCATTAGCGGAGAGCGGCCATCCCCGCAAAGAGCAGAGATGGCCTCGTTCCGCAGCTCTAAAAATCGCTTTGCTCTTGCTCGCGTGCGCATAATGGCAACAGCGTTCGGGCGAGGTCATCGCCTGGTGATGACGACCTCGAGGTATTCGCTCGGAACCACCATCGTGGCATCGCCCGATGCATTGAAACGTTCCACAAGTTCGATGATATCGCTGGAAAGAGCCTTGCTGCCCTTCTCCCCCAGCGCCTCAAACGCCTTGAGCACTGGCCCGTAGTAGGTTTGGAATATTTCGAGAAAGTGCTGCGCCGATCGATAGCGGAAAACGAAATGACGTGGCTCCGCCACGATTGCCGATGCCGCAGCACCGAAGGTAGACGACAGCCAATTCTGCGTGCCCCAGACGGAAGGCGGCTTGACTGCGGTCGGCGGTGGCAGGTGCTTGCCGATCGTCTTGAACAGCTGGCCAATGAAGCCCTCGGGTGTCCAGTTCGCCAAGCCGATCCGACCGCCGGGCCTGGTCACACGCACCATTTCGGCGGCAGTGCGGTCCTGGTCGGGACTGAACATTGCGCCGAAGGTCGAAACCACGGCGTCGAAGGACGCACTCGCAAACGGCAGGTTCTCGGCGTCGGCAACCTTGAACTGGACTTGAAGCCCTTCCGCCTCGGCGCGCCTGTGTGCGCGCGCCAAGAGCGACTCGACATAGTCGGTGCTTGTGACCTCGCACCCGCGCCGGGCGGCCGCGAGCGTAGCGTTGCCGTTGCCGGCGGCGACATCGAGCACGGTCTGGCCGGCGCGCAAATCCATGCTCTCCGCCAAGCGTTCACCGACAATCTGCAACGTCGTACCGATCACGGCATAGTCGCCGGACGACCAGGCTGCCTGCTGCCTTGACTTCAGGGCCTTCAGGTCCGGATTTGGCTTCCCGGCCGCGGGCGGGATGCATTCAATGATCGTAGTCATGATGGCTCTCTCTGGGAATTCGGGGGTTGCGATGCTTTGCGCCAGGCGATTCATCGAGGTGCACTCGGTGTGCATCCTTGATCCAATCACTATGCAAATCGCCGCTGACGCTGAATGACCAGGATGCTGGACGTTTTGCTCGAACGTCCGTATTCGTCATCGTGCCTGCCGATTGTGCGGCAAGCTTGCCCGGCCCTCCGATATTCCAGGAGGAGGAAGCTTGCGAGGCGACTCCCAATGCCCTTGAGGCAGTGCTGCAGCACCGTTCTCACTGCGATCGTTTCTATGCGACTGGTCCGGGCGTCCAATCGTCGCCGGAAAGTGGTGTAACCCTTACGTCATCAATTACTCCCCGTCGCAGGCTTGGATCGAAATAGCGCATCGTCCGCTCATTGAAATCAATGATGCGACCAGGCGTCAAAGGCCCCACATCATTTATTTTGATGATGGCCTTCTTGCCTGCACCCTCAACGAGGGCATATTTCGGCCTCGCGCCATAACGGACCCCGCCAAATTCCTTTCGCAAATTGGTTTTGATGGCAGCCGCCCACGTAGAGGAATCATAGCGCTCCCCTGAAGCGGTATGCACGCCGCCCTCCCGATATCCGGACCGGTACGGATTATACATGGATGCAGCGCCAGTGATCGCGGCCCCAGATACGGCGATAACGACAGCATTTGAATGCACTGCATCGATATCATTTTGAGCCATGGCAACAGATGAAAATGCAAGTGTCATTACGGCGCCGCAAATTGTGGCGTTCAAGCGAAACACCATTATCACTCCTTTGATTGATTTTGGTCGGCTTCGTCGGCGTGCTGGAGCGCGCGCCTTTTTTTCATCCCCGCTACTGCGCTACAGCAGCAGCGAGCGCGACGATGGTCGTGATGGTCGCAAGCCGATGAACACAAAGATCATGTGCCGGCGTTTAGTCGATCCACCGCGGTTCCATCTTGCGAATGACCGCCAATTTTTTGTTATTTGCGGCATCTTCGCTGGCAACTCTGATTGTCAGCCGCGCCACAAATGACGAAGGGCCAATAAGCGATCACTTCCGCTTATTGACGCTGATCTGCGCTTCCGGATTTGCTGGATAAACTGACAGATCGAGAACCGCGATTGCCCGTTGCGTTGTGTGGGTCGGTCGCGCCCTAGCTCGAACGGGTTCGCCATTGGCCTGGTGATTGGCCGACGAATTTTTTGAAGGCCCGGCTGAATGCAGCTTCGGACTCGTAGCCGACTTCATGAGCCACACTGGCAATGCGGGCAGTCGGATCCATCAGACGCCTGGCAGCGATCTGCATCCGCCATCGGGTGAGATATTGAATCGGCGGGTATCCGACCAGATCATTGAATCGATCGGCCAAGACCGACCTTGAGGCGGCGGCCTCCGAGGCGAGCTGCTCCAGCGTCCAGGCGCGCGATGGCCGCGCGTGCAGCAGCGTCAGCGCGCGCCCGACCAGAGGATCGCGTAACCCCGCGAGCCAGCCGGTATTGCCGCCTTCAAGTTGGTCCATGTAGAGCCGAATGACCTCGACAAACATCAGTTCGGAAAGACGATTGAGGACACTCTGGCTCCCGGCTCGTTTATTGCGCATCTCAGTGGTGGCAAAACGGATGAATTCATCGAGCAGACTGTGCGAAGCCAACGAGTCACGCCCAACCCGCATGAAGCGCGGCAGGGAATCCAGCAGCGGATTGAACGGACGCACGTCGCAACTGAAGAAGCCGCATATCAGCCGCGACTCGCTCGGACCATCGCCGCCGGTCTGAAGCCGGAAAGGCACGGCAACGTCTTCTCCCGGCTTGCCGTAAACATCAAAGTTAGGCTCGGCGCGCATGCCCGGCGCACTCGAAACGACATGCGGATCGCCATGCGGGACCACCACGATGTCGCCCTCGGTTAGCTTGACGGGCTCGGATGCGTTATTTCCGACGAGTGAAATCCAGCACGAGCCTGCGGTGACGACATGATACTCGATCGCGTGCTGGGCGCCGGGCGCAACCTGGGGAGCGATCTGCGCTGCGGGCGGTGCTTCCGCGACCCACGGCGATTTTGCCGTCACCTCGAAAAAGACCGATCCGGAGAGATGTACCGCTGCGAGAACATCCGACAACGTGTCCGCACTCACCGGCGTGTTCCTTCGATGAAAGATCGCGTGTTCGCCTGTCCCGGACGCAAGAGCAAATCCGCCGGACGACCGGCAATGATGATCATGAAACAGGATGTTTGAGCAAAAGGTTCAGCATCCCGGTCATTCAGTATCGTCTGCAATTGACATAGTGATCACGCCGGGAATGCACGCAATGTGCACCTCGATACATCGCCTACGGCAATGTGTCGCAGCTCGTTGTCGTTAGCGAGAACAATCATGACGATAAGACCTCTGCCGGCTGAGTTTTTGCATGCCGAGCGTGTTGATGATTTGCCGGGACGCTTCGAGAAGATTCTCGAGGCTTTCCTCGTCAGCCGCGGCGATCCCTTGCACGACACGGATCTGGCGCTTGCCGATCACCCTGAATCGATCTTCGGACATTGTCTTCGGATGGCTGTCATCGTGCGTGGCGACGATGCCGCGCACCAGTCCGAGCTTGCGGAAAGCATCACCGCGATTGAGACGATTTGCCGCGAAGTCGACGGGCAAGCGCGCCGTCACGCCTTTGCAGCGCGCGCCTGGCTTGACGGCGATCACGCCCTTGCGGTCGAACGTTACGGGGCGATCGTTGTCGACTTCCCACGCGACATTCTCGCGCTCGTTGTTGCGCATGCGCTCGACTTCCGTCTCGGTCTACGGCGCATGCTGCGAGATCGCGTTGCTCAGGTCTTGCCTGAATGGCATGCGGCGATGCCCGGTTATGCCAGCGTTCTGGCAATGTATGCTTTCGGCCTCGAGGAGAACGGTCAATATCGCCGCGCTGAGAAAATGGCGCGACGCGCATTGGAGGTCGACCCGCGGCATCCCGGAGCCATGCATGTCATCGTGCATGTCATGGAAATGCAGGGACGCGGAAGAGAGGGGATCGAATTTCTTGCAGCGAACGAATCCGCATGGATCGACACGGGCTTTGCCGTCCATCTGGCCTGGCATCGCGCCTTGTTTTTCCTCGATGCCGACGATGCGCCATCCGCGCTCGCCGTGTACGACACGCAGATCGCTTGGTCCCGAGCGATGTCGGAACTCGCCGATGCTTCGGCGTTGCTTTGGCGCTTGCAGCTCCGCAATGTCGACATCGGCGCGCGATGGTCGCGGTTGGCTGACCTCTGGGAGAGGCAAGGGCTCGCCGCAGCACGGCCGTTTTATATCGCTCACGCGATGATGGCGTTCGCGGCGGCGGGTCGCACTGCGCCCGCACGGCGCATCTTCGATCAGTTGCGGCACGCGGAGGCGAGCGGTGGCCTGCCATCGCACCCCGAGCAGTCCCTTGTTGTGCCGTTCTGCGAGGCCTTGATCGCCTTCGCCGTTGGCGACTATGCCGGTTGCGTGCGACGGCTTGAGGTCGTGCGTCACATGATGCATGAATGTGGGGGCAGTCACGCTCAATGCGATCTCCTCCAATTGACATTCGTGGAGGCGGCACTGCGCGCCAGGAAGGCCAATCTTGCGCGCGCGCTTGTAGCCGAGCGCACCGCGCAAAAACCCTTCAGCCGGCTCAATCGGCGACTCCGGCAGCGCCTGGCCTGATTGTCGCCCGACATGGGCTGGATGCTTGTCCGGCTTGAACCCGGCCACGGCGCTTTGACGAGCGAGCCGCATGCCGGTCATCACAGTGGCGCGCCCCGGATGGACGTCCGGGTGAATCCTGCTGGTTTCGCCGTTCCCTCGCTATGTCCGGCCATGGGTGCAATGCGGCCTTCTGCTTGTGGCGGGTTCATTTTTGCCTGCATTCGTGCAAGGATGGCGGTGAACGCACCGTTCTCCCTTCCATTGCCCGTGAAATAAAGAGGTCTAAGATGGTCAACCGTATGCAATTCTACATCGACGGCGCCTGGGTCGATCCGGTCGTCAGGAAATCCACGCCAGTTGTCAATCCTGCGACCGAAGAGGCGATGTACGAGGTTGCGCTCGGTTCCAAGGCCGACGTCGACAAGGCGGTCGCCGCCGCACGGCGCGCGTTCGAGACCTATTCGCAGACCAGCCGTGAGGAGCGCGTCGCGCTGCTGGCCAAGATCGCCGAAGTCTACAAGAGCCGGATGAAGGAGATCGGCGCTGCGGTGTCCGACGAGATGGGGGCGCCGCTGCCGATGGCCGAAAAACTGCAGGCCGGCGCCGGCCTCGGCCACATCCTCTCCACGCTCGAGGTTTTGAAGAACTATCATTTCGAAGAGCCGGCCGGCTCGGCGGTGGTGGTGCGCGAACCCGTCGGCGTTGTCGGCATGATCACGCCGTGGAACTGGCCGCTCAATCAGATCGCCTGCAAGGTTGCGCCGGCGCTTGCCGCCGGCTGCACCATGATCCTCAAACCTTCGGAATTTACGCCCTCGTCGGCTTTGATCTTTGCCGAAATCCTGCATGAGGCCGGGGTGCCGAAAGGCGTGTTCAACCTGATCAATGGGCTCGGCCCCGAGGTTGGCGCCGCGATGAGCGAGCACCCCCACATCGACATGATCTCGTTCACCGGCTCGACCCGTGCCGGCATCGACGTTGCCAAGCGCGCCGCGCCCACCGTCAAGCGCGTCAGCCAGGAACTCGGTGGCAAGTCGCCGAACGTCATTCTCGAAGGCGCCGACCTCACCAAGGCGGTCGCCGGTGGCGTGATGCATATGTTCAACAATTCCGGCCAGTCATGCAACGCGCCGAGCCGGATGATCGTGCCGCTGTCGAAGATGAAGGAAGTCGCCGCGATCGCCAGGGGCGTGGCTGAGAAGACCAGGGCGGGCGATCCCCGCGCCGAAGGCACCAATATCGGCCCGGTCGTGTCGCGCATTCAGTGGGACAAGATCCAGGCCTTGATCAACAAGGGCATCGAGGAAGGCGCAACGCTGGTGGCCGGCGGTCCCGGCCTTCCCGAAGGCGTCAACAAGGGCTTCTATGTCCGCCCGACCATCTTCTCCGACGTCACCAACGAGATGACGATCGCGCGGGAGGAAATTTTTGGCCCCGTGCTGGTCATCCTCGGCGCCGAGGACGAAGACGATGCCGTGCGGATCGCCAACGACACGCCCTACGGGCTCGCCGGCTACGTCACCGCCGACACGGTCGACAATGCGCGCAAGGTCGCCCGCCGTATTCGCGCCGGCAATATCAACCTGCAGGGCGTGCCGAACGATCGCACCGCGCCGTTCGGCGGCTACAAGCAGTCCGGCAACGGCCGCGAGTGGGGCAAGTTCGGCCTCGAGGAATATCTCGAGGTGAAGGCAGTCGCGGGCTTCAACGCGGCGTAGGGCATCGCGGTTTTATCGAAGCGCCGGGGTGGCTTTGCGGCCCCGGCGCTCTTGCTTTCGGCCAATTCACTTTCGTCATGGCCGGGCTTGACCCGGCCATCCACGTCTTTGTGTTCGAAAGAGAGAGTAAGACGTAGATCACCGGGACAAGCCCGGTGATGACGGAGCGGAGCGCCGGATTGTTTCGTCGCTTGAGCTCCTCGCAATGACGGCTATCCCCCCAGCGCGCCTTGCGTGTTGACATAAAGCGCGTAGATCGACTGGCTCGCGGCCATGAACAGGCGATTGCGCTTGAGCCCGCCGAAGCAGACATTGGCGCAGCGCTCGGGCAAGGCGATGCGGCCGATCGGCTTGCCGTCGGGCGCAAAGACCATGACGCCATCGAGCTCGGCACTGCCCATGCCCCAGCCGCACCAGAGATTGCCGTCGATGTCGCAACGCATGCCATCGGGCGTGCCGGGGCCGGCATCGATGTGCACGCGCTTGCCGGTGATCTTCTCGCCATCGGCCGTCACGTCATAGGCGAGGATCTTGCGGTTTGGCACGCCACGCGATTCCACCACGTAAAGGATTTTTTCATCCGGCGAAAAACACAAGCCGTTCGGCCCGAGCACGCCTTCGGCAACGATCGTGGCTTTGCCGGTCCTGCCGTCGATGCGGTAGACATTGGGTTCGATCTCGGATTCGGCGACATATCCTTCGTAATTGCCGAGTAGCCCAAAGACCGGATCGGTGAACCAGATCGAGCCGTCGGATTTCACCACGACGTCATTGGGCGAATTCAGCCGCTTGCCGTTGAAGGAGTCGATCAGCACCGCTGTCGAGCCGTCATACTCGGTCCTGATGAGGCGGCGCCCGCCATGCTCGCAGGTAATCAGGCGGCCCTGCCGGTCGCGGGTATTGCCGTTGGCGAAATTCGAAGGCTTGCGAAAGATGCTGACCGCGCCGGTTTCCTCTTCCCATTTGATGATGCGCTGGTTGGGAATGTCGCTGCACAAAAGATATCGCCCGTCGCCCACCCATACCGGGCCTTCGGCCCAGCGCAGTCCTGTGGCCAGTCTTTCGACGGCCGACAGTTTCAGCCAGTATTTTTCAAAGCGCGGATCGAGCGCGCAGATGGCGGGATCGGGATATTGCGTCGCCGGCTGCCAGCCGGGGCGAGCGGGTTTGTCGGACATTTTCTGTTCTCGTTGCTGTGGATTCCTCGCCTGGTACCGCGTCTGCTAGCATCGCCCGTTCGCGGCGGCAAGCGGCTCCTTCCGTCATTGCGAGCGAATGCGAAGCAATCCAGAGTAAGAAAGCAAACTGGATTGCCGCGTCGCTTGCGCTCCTCGCAATGACGGCGATCCTTTCACCTTGCCGCCTCGGGCTCGCGGCGCCATACTGATTTCAATTTCGCGACAGGGAGCGATGAAATGCCACGCATATTGATGACCGGCGCGTCTGGGGGAATTGGCACTAGTTTGCGAAAATTGTTGCCGCCGATCTATCCGGACCTCGTGTTGAGCGACCTGAAGCCGCCCGCCGATCTCGGCAGGAACGAAAAATTCAAGGCGGCGGAATTGTCCGATCTCGCCGAGGTGGAAGCTGTCTGCGAAGGCGTCGACGGCATCCTGCATTTCGGCGGATATTCGGTCGAGGGCCCGTGGGACACCATCCTGCAGTCCAATATCATCGGCTGCTACAACCTGTTCGAGGCGGCGCGCAGGAAAGTCGTCAAACGCATTGTGTTCGCCTCATCCAACCATGCGGTCGGCTTCTATCCGCGCTATCACCGGATCGGCACCGACGTGACGGCGCGGCCCGACAGCCGCTACGGGGTCAGCAAGGTTTTCGGCGAAGCGGTCGGCGCGCTCTATGCCGACAAGCACGGCATCAAGGTCACCTGCATCCGGATCGGCAATTTCGGCGAGAAGCCGATCGATCACCGCCGGCTTTCGATCTGGCTGAAGCCGGAAGACCTGGTGCAACTATGCCGAATTGGCCTGGAGCATCCCGACATTCATTTCGAGATTTTCTACGGCGCCTCGCACAACGAGCGCTCGTGGTGGGACAACCACCGCGCCTTCGACCTCGGTTATCGCCCGACCGGCCGGGCTGAGGATTTTCGCGAGCATGCCTTTGCCGAACAGGCCAAGCTCAAGCCTGATCCGGTCGGCGACTTCTACCAGGGCGGCACGTTCTGCGGCATGGAGTTCGACGGCGACAGGAGCGGGATTTTCGATTTGAAATAGAACCTGTTCCTCGGGCCACTCAGGTTCGCGAAGGAAGCCGCCGCATCATTCGATCACCTGGTCGGCGAGCAATTGAAGCGAGTTGGATACGCTAAGCCCGAGTGCCGCCGCCGTCTTGAGATTGATGATGAGTTCGTATTTGAGCGGAAGCTGAACCGGCAGGTCTCCGGGGCTTGCGCCCCGCAGAATGCGGTCGACGTAGGACGCGGCCGATCGTACCTGCTCCAGCTGATTGATTCCATACGAGATCAAGCCACCGCTTTCGGCATAGAAGCCGAACGAATAGATCGCCGGCAAGCCAAAGCGGGCTGCGAGACTGATAATAAGATCTCGCCGCGTCGCCGTCAGGGCGCTCGGCGTCACGATGACGCCGCCGCCTTGCTCTTTGAATGCCGAAAGCACTTGCTCGATGTCGGCGGCATTGCGAACCTCGGCTGGGCTCACGGCGATCCCCATTTGGGGGCCCATGGATTCGACCACGCGCAGGAAGGCCACATTCGGAGCTATTTCCGGAACGTGCACGACAGCAATACGGCGCAGCCCGGGCGCGATCTGACTTAGATAGCGCAGCCACTTCCCGGCGATTTCCGGCTCGAAATTGTGGAAGCCAGTGATATTTCCGCCGGGATGAGGCAGGTTGGCGACAAATCCGCTCCCGACCGGGTCGGATACCCAGGTAAAGACGATGGGGATGGAGCGCGTGGCGTTCAGTGCCGCCGCGACCACCGAATTCGTGGAGACAAGGATCACATCAGGCGCGAGCCCTACAATCTCCTTGACCATGCCACGCATCCGTTCCTCGCTGTCGCCGGTGAAGCGATAGTCGAAGCGGATGTTGCGCCCCTCGGCCCAGCCGAAGTCCTGCAACGCTTGTCTGAAGGTCTTGAGATAGGTCTGCCAAACCTCGTCGTCCTCGGCGAAACCCATGACTACGCCGACACGCCTCAACGCGGAGCTCTTTTCCGCGCGCGCGGTTAACGGCCAGATCGCCGCCCCACCGAGCAGCGAGATGAACGCCCGGCGCATAATGTCAGACATCGGCGCTTCTCCGGCTTGTTCTTGCGACAATCTATCACGCGCTGGGCTCGCTTGCAGCTGTGCCAAAGAAATCGTGCTGATCGATCCTGCAGGACATCGGGCCGTCGATTTCCGCGAAAAATCGCTTCTGAGCACGCACGATGTGACCACCATCAAGATGGCTGCGCGACACACATTGCCAGCCGAGGAGCGCTCGCGGAACGAGGTGAGACACTAAGCCGCTGCGCTTTCGCACCGAGGTGCTGTACCAATTCAGGTGTCTCAGCCCCGAAACTGAGATCTCTAACGAGAATCACGTTCGGTTCAGACTGCCTGTTAGCGAGGTTCGCTATGGTGCAGAGCGAGCAAAGCAAACGTAGAATAGAGGCGCTGACGCTTCATTTTAATGATCCCGTCCTGGAGCGACGCTATCGCGAGTCACTTCGACCGTTCCGACATGCAGTCATGCAGATGCTATCGTTGGCCGGGTCGGCGCTCTGGATCATATTCACACTCCTTAATGCACTCACCATCCACGATCGCTCCGAGGCTCTCCTTGCGGTCAGGCTCATCGCTATTTTCGTGACGACTGCGTCATTCATCACCACTTTGCTCCTGAAGCCCGGCCGTTGGGTCGAGCCTGCCGGATTCGCAATATTTGCCTTCAATATCGTATGCTTGACGCTCGTTATAGCGACAATGTCCCCGATATCACTTCCCTATTATTCGCCGCTGGCGATCTCGATGACGCAAGGGATCGTGTGCTTTGGGCTCGCAATGATGAGCTTTGTCGAAGGGATGCTGCTCGCGCTGATCACAATCTTCCTGTTTTTCATTACTGCGACCGTGTTCTGGCCAGAGCCCGCCCTCGTCATTCTGTTTAATGGAACCTGGCTGTTCACGGTGATTTCGCTGGTCGGGATTGGCGCCTATTGCCTGGATCGAACCATGCGTGTCGCATGGCTCAGGCAGGTCGACCTGACCGCGGCGGAAGAGCGCATCAGAGTGTTGCTGCACAACATCCTGCCGCCAACGATCGCTGCGCGCAAGCTGCGAGGAGAAGCGGTGATCGCTGACAATTTTTCGGCTGCCAGCCTGCTGTTTGCGGACCTTGTCGGCTTCACCGAATTGTCGGCGAAGATGAGCCCGACTGACGTCGTGGGCCTGTTGAATGACCTGTTCGCCCGTTTTGATCGCATCGTCGCGCGTTATGGGCTCGAGAAGATCAAGACCATCGGCGATTGCTACATGGTCGCGTCAGGAATTCCAAACACAGACCCGGAGCATCTCAAGAAGCTAATGCGGGCAGCTCTGGAAATGTTGAGCGAAGTCGCCAAGGTGCGGGTGCCGGATAGCGGTACACTATCGATCCGAATTGGAGTTCACGCCGGGCCCGTGGCTGCGGGAGTAATTGGCGAGTCAAAATTTAGCTTCGACGTCTGGGGCGATACCGTAAACGTAGCCAGTCGGATGGAAAGCTGCGGCGTCGCAGGACAAATCCAGGTCACGGATGCCGTCGCAACGGCACTGGCCAACATCTACTCGTTCGATGGACCGGATTTCATAGACATCAAAGGCAAGGGACTAACCCGTGTGTGGCGGCTCAATCCGGCCTGCAGCTAAATTGCAAATACGCGGTGCAATCGATACCGATGCACACCTTTCCTGAAGCAACGTCTTGTTTCGACTCGGCAAACTTCACGCAAGTCGTTGCGCTCGGCTTGTGCAGGCCGTCGTGGTCAATGCAAGTCCGCGAGAGCGATGGCGAGCGCGACAGCACCGACCAGAATGAGGCTGAGCGCCCAGACGGTATCGAGGTTGAACCAGCTTTGCGAAACAAATCGCAGGCCGAGATATCGGTAGACCAGCCACGCCGAGCATCCGCCGGCCGAAACCATGGCGAGGGTGTGGACGACGGAAACGATCATCGCCATTTCCAGATTTGCCGCGGAAAGGATCGCCGCCGATTCGTGGCCGGAGTCGGCACCGGCAGTCTGGCAAAGCCCGAGATAGATCGGAACGAGCATCAGGCCCGCGCCATGCGCGATGGCCACCGCGAATGACCAGAGCGCCAGATGATTGGGCCTTATCCTCGCGAGCACGCGCGGATGGCGGGGATTAAGCAGCCGCCAGATGCCGAAGCCGATGACGAGCAGGCTGGCGCCGGCCTGGATCTGATGCTGCCACTGAGCGAGCACGAGCAGCAGCGCGAACGGCAACAGCACCACCAGCATCGCCGCAAGATGTCCGATCGACAGCGGCCAGAGCGCGGCAAGCAGCGCGCGCGGGCTCTTGTCCATGAGTCCCGCAGCAACCGCGAGCGGCCACCCCATGCCGGGATTGATCCCGTGGTAGAGGCCGCTCACAATAATGGCGAGCCACAGCCAGGCGGATGTGGACTGCGAGCCTGCCAATTCAGACCGACGGATAGCAGAAAGAGTCCGTCGAGCAATCGCCGCCCTCCAGCCGGATTTGATGTGGGCGGTATCCGTCGGGGAAGCTCACCCAATAATCCCTCGCCAGTTCCAGCCCGCCATTCGCACCGACATTGGCCATGACCTCGGCGCCCGCAAAACCGCCAGGATAGAATTGCTCATCCCATGTCGAGTAGAGCGAGTTTGTCCAATAAACCCGCTTGCTGTCACGGCTGATTTCAACCATCTGCGGCCCGCCGCCAAACGGCTTGCCGTTGGGATGAGGCGTGCGCCGCGCGATCCCGCCGATATGCACGGAGCCCGCCAGCTTCGGCTTGCGCGGATCGCTGACGTCGTATTGCCGCATCTCGCCGGTTCCCCAACAGGCGACGTAGAGGAAGCGGTCATCCATCGACAGGTCGATGTCGGTGACCAGCGGCGGCACCGCGCCGAAGCCTTGCAGCAGGGGTGGCAGTTTTTCCTTGTCTGCCGGTTCCGGCGGAATCGTTACGGTCTTTTCGGCGTGGAATTTTCCTCCTTCGCGCCACCAGGTCCAGATCGAGCCCTCGAGGTTGGTGGTATCGACGACGACGCCCGCGAAGCCATACTCCTTGACGGGATCATGAGCGGGACGCACTTCGAGCACCATCTGGTGGTTCGCGCCAAGATCAATGGTCTGGACGTTGCGCCGCGCGCGCAGATCCCAGAAATGAAGGGAGTGGCCGTACTTGTTCGACAGCAGGTCCTCAGGGACAATTCCATTCTCGAACTGTGGTGGCAGCCCCCACTCGCTCGTCACCATGTAGTCGCGCGGCAGATTCCACCAGAAATCGTAATGCCTCTTCTGCGGACCGCGGTCGATCTCCCAGCGACCGAGGACCTCGAAGGTCTCGCAATCCATGATGAACACACCCGGAGGTCCATCCGTACCATCCTTGCCGCTGCCGCCGAGCGTAGAGACGTAAATGCCTTCCGGTCCGCAATGGATGGTGTGTGGCCGCGAGTAGCCCGTCTTCTTGAACACTTCCTCAGGCTCAATGATCTTGTGAATCTTCGCCTTTGTCGGGTCGGGTTTGGTATCCACGATGTAGATGCGGGACGAACGCATCCCCGGGATGATGAGATAGCGTCGCTCGATGAACGCGTGCCCGGTGAGCGGAGACAGCGCCGAGGAGCAGGCGTTCCAGCCGAAATGATGAAACTCGTCACCCTTGTTCGGCATCGTCACGGTGTGGACGATTTGACTGTAGGTCGGCGATCCCCTTTTCACATCGATCACCGCCAGCGCGTCCGGCCTCGAGAAATCCGGACTGAGCAGCAGGGTGTAGGCAAAGTTCTCGGGCGGCGCTTCCATTGCAAGTTTGGGCGATGCGTAAAACGTGGGATCAGGTCTGATCGTCATCGTACTATCTCCCGCTATCTGTCGTTGTGCCAAAAGCGCTTAGAAATTTGAAGCGAGGAACAAACAAATTGCAGATTACTTGATAGTTCAATCCGCTGAAGATGCCAGTTGCGGCATCATGCACGTTTCTCAACGGCGCTATCGTGAGAGTCCTTTTCTCGCGGGCAATCAAATTCGGAGCATGTGCGACGGAGAGTCGCATCGATCGGTTCGGCAGCCGACGCGTGTTCGGCGCGCTCGAGCGCAGCACCCAAAATCTTCAGCCATCCACAAGCTGGGCCGGCCGATTACCTCATCTTTATGAGGACGTGCCCGTAATGAGGACGTGCCCGTACGCACCGCCGTCTCGTCGGGAGGGAAGCAGGCGCCTCAAAAGCTGCCTTTGTCAGGCGCCTTGCGCGACCTTCAAACAGGCATTTCCGAGAGGTTATGGCGCAGCGGCATGTTTTTGGCGAGTTCCTCCTTCGGAATTCGCTTCTTGACCTCGAGCTTTCCGTTTTCCACGCGGCTGATATAGCAATCGATGATGCCGACGTGGTCCTCCTTGCGGATGATCTTGTCGCCTTGCGGATGGGCGAGCGAATTCGTCATCTGCATGCCTTCAAGCGCACGGATGACACCCTCGACGTCCTTGCGCGTCTTGTAGCCGGAAGCCTCGATCGCCTGTTTGAGCGCGAAGATGTCCTCCCAGGCCTGCCAGCCGTGACTTTTGTCCATCACGCGGCTACCCCCGATCTCGCGGGCGTCGACATCGTCGATACCGAGGAGCTTGTTGAACTCCTTGTGAAAGCCGTCGTCCTTTGCCTTGAGCTGACGCGGAAAATTCTCGAAGAAATACACTCCCTCCGCCGCGCCCTTGATGTCGTCCGGCGCAATCGCCTCGATGCTGGCCGACGAGGAATACATCTTCATCTTCTTGTCGAGTCCCATGCTCTTGGCCTGGGTATAAAACGCAACCGACAGCGAACCGATGAACGCCGGCAGCAATACCTCGGTATCGGCGGAAACCTGCGCCAGATAAGGCACGAAATCCTTGGCATCGAGCGGCACCGGAATGGCGTTGAGGACCTTGCCGCCGGCACGCTCGATATAGACCTTGGATTCCTGCGACGTGCTCTGGCCCCAGGCATAATCTGCATAAATGATGGTCCAGACCTTGCCCAAATTCTCGACACACCAGGGCAGACTGGCCGCTGCAATGGAATAGGTGTCGGTGCCCGTGCGGAAGGAAAAGCGCGTGCCTTTGCTGCCTGTGGCTTCCGTCGCCTCGCCGGTCGAGAAGTAGATGGTCTTGAGTTCGCTCGCGATCGGGATTGCCGCCAGCATCACGCCGGAATGAACCGAGCCGATGATGAATTCAGCATTGGTGCGTTGAATGAGGTTGCGCAGCTTGCGCGCGCCGCTCGCAGGGTTGGATTCGGTGTCCTCGGTCGCCAGTTCCACCTTTCGACCGGCAATTCCGCCACCCTGGTTGATCAGGTCCACTGCCGCTTTGGCCGCCTTGTCGTGCCACACGCCCCACGACCCTATCGCGCCCGTGATGTCGCAATGATGCCCGATGACGATTGGCCCGGAAGCCTGCGCGAATGCGTCGCGCATGATGGTGAGATTGGCCGTGCCGGCGGCCGCGCCGCCCGCCAGGGCGCATTCGAGAAAGCTGCGGCGCGATAGTTTCCTTGCCATGTTCACATCCCTCCCTAAAACGGCTGAATTATTGCGAAAGTCCGAGATAACGCTGCACTATTTCCGGCTGATTTTTAAGTTCGTGCGACGTGCCCGAATGGACAATAGCGCCTTTTTCCATAAGAAACACGCTTGAGCACAGTTTTAGCGCGGTTTCGACATTCTGCTCGACCAGCAGTATCGATACCCCGCCCTGATTGATGCGGTGTATCTCACGCCTGATCTGCGACACCAGCCGAGGCATGATCCCCTCGGTCGGCTCATCGAGGATGATGAGCCTTGGGCGCATCATCAGACAGCGCGCGATGGCCAGCATCTGCTGCTCGCCGCCCGAGAGCGTGTTGCCCGCTTGCTTCAGGCGTTCCTTCAGTCTGGGAAAGCAGGCAAAGACATAGTCCTCGCGCTCCCGGTCACGCTTGCCCTTGAGGGCGATGTTCAGATTTTCCAGAACCGAAAGACCGGGGAAAATGCCTCGGCCCTGCGGCACGTAGCCGATACCCTTGCCGGCAATTTCGTGCGCAGGGTAGTTGGAAAGATCCAGTTCGTCGAACTCGATCATCCCGCTCGTCTTCGACACCAATCCCATGATCGCACGCAGCGTCGTGGTCTTGCCGACGCCGTTGCGTCCGAGCAGGGCGGCGGATTCTCCCGACTTCACCTCGAGGTTGACACCCTGGAGAATGTGCAGCTTGCCGAGATGGACGTGAACGTCCCGGAGGCTAAGCATTTAAGGCCTCCTCCATGAAGTCCTCATCCTCCGGGCGACCGAGATAGGCTTCGAGAACGCGTTCATCGTCGACAATCGCCGCCGGATTGCCGCTGGCCAGGATCGCCCCTTGTGCAAAAACGGTGATGTCGTCGGCGATACCGAAGACGACGTCCATGTCGTGCTCGATGATGACAATGTCGATGGTGTGCGCCAGATCGCGGATTTTCGCAACCGCGCGGCTGGTCTCGGCAGGGCTCATGCCGCAAGTGGGCTCGTCCAGCAGAAGCAGGCTCGGCTCGGAAATCAGTGCCATGCCGATCTCGAGCATCGCGACGTCACCATAGGACAGGGTACCGGCCGGACGCTCTGCCAGAGCGGTGAGGCCGATCTGCTCGAGCGTCTGCTCGACACGCATTCTTGTATCCCTGTCGCCAGCGGCGGCGCGGAACGGATTCAGGAACCGGTTTCGCGCCTGCCTTGTGATCCAGAGATTGTCGGCAACGTTGAGGTCCGGAAACACGCTCTTGACCTGAAGGGTCCGCTTGATCCCCATTCGGCTGATGACATACGGCCTGCATCCGGTAATGTCGCGGCCGCGAAAGAATATCCGGCCGCTGCTCGGACTGAGAAGGCCCGTTACAAGGTTGAAGAATGTTGTCTTCCCGGCGCCGTTCGGGCCGATGATGGCGTGAATCCTGCCAGGCGAAAGACTGATGCTGAGGTTGTCGATCGCGGTCAAGCCGCCAAACCGCTTGGTCAGATTCTCGGTTTGCAGAACGGGCTCGCTCATGGTTCGGCTCGCAGGGTCAGGCGTGACGGCGCCTTTTTGACGGTCTCACGCCCGGTGAGCCGGATCATCCAGCTGTTCCAGAGACCGACGATCCCCCTGGGCGCGAAAATCACCGACAGGATCGCCAGCAAGCCTACGATCAGCGAGTGATGCTCCCAGTGGCTGGAAACGATCTCGCGGATCACGATGAACAAGGCGGTTCCGACCAGCGGTCCAAACATCGTGCCCGCGCCGCCGACAATGGTCCAGACCACGGCTTCGCCGGAGACCTGGTAAAACATGTAAGTGGCGGAGGCGTAGCGGCCGAAAAAGGCGAACAGCGCCCCGGATACACCGGCCAGACAACCTGCCATGACGAATGCGATCAGCCGCAGCGCATAGACATTGAGGCCGATCAGCGAGGCGCGAAGGTTGTTGTCGCGGATCGCCAGAAAGCCCTTGCCGAGCGGGCTGTTGATCAGCCTGTACATCAGGAAGAAGCAAAGCGACACCACCGCCAGAACAAAGAAATACTGGAAGGTCGGATCGGTGAGACCGATTGCCTTGCCGTCGAACCTGAAGACCGGCGGCAGTGTGAAATTGATGCCATCATCGCCGCCGGTCAAAGGCTTCATCGATACCGCCAGAAAATAGAAGATCAGCGAGAACACCACGGTAATGATCGCGAAATAGTGCCAACTCAGGCGCACCGCGAAGATCCCGGAAACCAGGGCCATGGTCATGGCTGCGGCGATGCCGAGCCCGAACGCCGGCCAGAACGACAGGCCAAGGCGATCGATGCCCAGCGCGACGCCATACATGCCGAAGCCGAAATAAAGCGCCTGCCCGAACGACAACAGCCCGACATAGCCGAACAGCAGGTTGACGCTGGCGGCAAACAGCGACCAGATCAGGATCTCCGTGATCACGCTGACCCAGAAATTGTCGATCAGCGCCGGGATCGACCACGGCACCGTGACCAGGAATGCCGCGCCTGCCGCCGCGAGCGCCATCTCGATGGACCGCCGCCTCATTTCGTGAAACCCCCGAACAGCCCCTGCGGCCGCAGCAGCAACACCGCGCTCATCAACACCAGCGAAGAAATTCGCGCAATGGTCGGATCAGCGACGCTCTGGATCAGCCCCTCGAGAAATGACAGCAGAACCGCGGCCGCCACCGTACCCGGCAGGTTGCCGAGCCCTCCGATAATGACCGCCATGAAACAGAAGGGCAGCACGTCGACGCCGCCGCGAAAATCAACCGTGGTGATCGGCGCAGCCACCGCTCCACCAAAAGCGGCGAGCGCAAAGCCGATCCCGAAGGTCATCACATAGACGCGCCTGGCCGGGATGCCCATTGCGATAGCCGTCTCGCGGTCGTGCCGCACGGCCCGCATCCAGATTCCGAGCCGGGTGTGCTGCAGGAAGAAAAAGAAGCCGGCCAGAGCCGCCAGTGCGACCGCCGCCGCGAACAGGCGATAGATCTCGTAGTCGACCCCGAACAGGGGAACGGTCCCCTGAATCGGCGCCAGTATCCGCCGTGGCGTAGCCCCGAAGGTGATCCGAACGGTTTCCTGAAGGATGAGGGAGAGCCCGAAGGTCGCGACGATCGATAGAGCGGCCACGCCATGGATCGGCTGGATGACGAGGCGCTGGATGATGGCGCCGAGGAGAAAGCCGATCAGCGGCGCGACCAGAAAGCCGATCCAGAAATTGCCCGTCACCGACAGGCTGAACCATGCCAGCACCGTACCGACCATGAAGAAATCGCCATGCGCGATGTTGATGATGTCAAGCAGACCGAAGATGATCGAAAGCCCGAGCGCGATGAGCGCAATGATCAGCCCCCAAATCAGCCCATTCATCGCCAGCAGAAGTACCGTGTCTTTCATCTTCAGCCGTAACCCATGGCCATGCCGCAAAACCCGACGCGGCAGCATCCGACCTTCAGCACTTCCACGCAAGGGCCAAGAGGCATCCCGCGGCTACTTTGGCGCGTTCGATGCAGCCGCTGCATAACGATCGAGCACGCCCGCCGGCACCATGTGGTGGTCGATCTTCAATTGTTCCGGTGACAATCCGAGCGCCAACCCGACGAGTTGCGGAAGGTGCAGAACCGGCATGTCGAGTTTCTGCGCGATGTCCTTTTCCATCTCGGGCTGAAAACTGTCGAGGACGGTGTGACAAAGCGGGCATGGTGTGACCATGGTCGTTGCACCCCCTTTCTTCGCGGCAAGGACCTGTTTGCCGGTCAGCTTGATCGCAACTCTCTCGTCGTGGGCGGCTGTATGAAATCCGCAGCATTCGGTGCGCCCGCTATATTCGATCGGCTGGCAGCCCAGGATTTCGGCAAGCCGCTCAAGGGCGCGGTTGTTCCGTGAATCGACAAACCCGTAATGCGCCGGCGGACGGGTGATATGGCAGCCGTAAAAGGCTGCGACGCTCAGACCTTTGAGCGGATTGACCACCTGCTGGCTCAACCGCTGCTCGCCGATTTCCTCATGCAACACCCAGAGGAAGTGGCTGATCTTGGTGCGTCCGCTGTAGTGCAGGTTCTCGTCCGCAAGCCTTGCATTGACCGATCTTGCGAGTTCGGGATCGCTGACAAAGGCTGCGTGCGCATCGAGCACATTGAGCGTGCAGGTATTGCAGATCGTCATCAGGGGCAGGCCATGGCTTTCCGCCAGCGCCAAGATGCGGACGTTGAGGGCATAAAAGCCGGCCGGATCGATCGCGCGCAATTCGCGCGCGCCGGTGCAGGTGGCCGATTCCAGTTGCACCAGATCGAGCCCGAGCCTTTTCGCCACAAGGTGCGTCGCCTCGTTGAGTTCGGCACAGGTGCTGCGCGCGGAACAGCCCGGGTAATAGGCGAATTTCATGGCTTGCCCGCTCCACCGCCCAAAAGGCGGGCGGCCGCCCCGGCCGCGCTGGTTTTGATCCCGAGCAGCGTCTTGATCGGGTCGATCTTGCGGCGCGCGAACAACCGCCATAGCCGCGTCAGATTGCGCAAGCCTCGCAGCCCCTGAACCCTCAGCACCAGTTCGCCGGGATCAACCCGGCCACGGCGGGCAACGATGTCGCGCAGGGCAAATGAATGCCTCGCCATTTCGGGATTAAGTTGCGCCGCCTTTGCCTTCAACGGTTCGATAACCCCACTGACGATCGGGATATGCGCCGGACATGCCTCCTCGCATTTGTAACAGGACACGCAATTGAATATCCCGGTCAGCTCAATCGATCGCCTGACCTTCTGCGGATTACTGCGTGGATCAAGCGCGGTCTGGCCCAACTGAACCAGCGGCGCGGGACCGGCGAAATCGGTCAGGTTTCCGAGGCCGATGACCGGACAGGCCGAGTAGCAGCACATGCAACTGATGCAATCGAGCGCCTTGGAAGCGTTCTTCATCTGCTTGTGGGTGAGCGGCTCGGGGAACCCTGCGTAAGGCTCATGGCGCTCGATCCACGGCTGAAGACTTGCGACCTTTTCTTCGTAGCGGGTTCGATCGACGACGAGATCGCGAACGACGGGCAAGTTGCGCAGCGGCTCGATGACCATGTTCGGCTCGACCGCCTCCCAGCAGGCGAGCACCTCGCGGCCGTTCATTCGGACCGCGCAGGTTCCGCACATCTTCGATCCGCAGAACCATCGAAACGCCAGATCAGGGGCCGCATTCTCCGCAATCCAGTTCAGGGCGTCCAGCACCCTCATCCATTTCTGGTACGGCACCCGAAACTCCTGGTAGACGTCGCCGCCTGCGGTGATCTCGGACCGGCGCACCCTGAGCGTCAAGAGATCGCCCGGCGCCAGCCGGGAATTGCGCGCGGCCAGCGTGTCGTGCTGTTCGACTTGCCCCAACCGGCGGCCGTCAACGGCCAGAAGAACGGGCACCGGAACGTCGCCGGGAGGAACCATTGTCACCAGGAGACCTCAAGGTTATCTTTTCTGGAAAAGCCGGGCGCAAATAGCGGCAGGTCATAGGGCCGTTTCTCGAATTTCATGCCATTGCCGGATTTCCTCAGAACATTGGCGGCGAGCCAATTGTCGTTGTCGGTCAACGGGAAATCCTGTCGAATGAACGGCCCGCGGCTCTCCTTGCGCTCGAGCGAGGAGTGGATGACGAGCTCGCAGACATCGACCATATTGACCAGGTCGATCGCGTCCAGCCACTCGTAGTTGACCGTTCTTGCAGTGTTGCTGATTTTCATGCCGGGTAACAGCTCGAGGCGAATCCGCTCGATATCGTCGAGCGCCGACTTAAGGTCGGAAGCGTTCTTCTCGACGCCGACCTTTTCCCACATCACCGCCCGCAACTGTTCCTTCAGCCTGCACGGCGAGGACCCGTCGCCGGAAGAGGCGCGCAAACGGTCCAGCCGGCGGCATTCCGCCTCGATCTGCGCTTGCGGCACGGAGGAGATCCTGGCCGTCGCAATGTCCTTTGCGACACCTTCGGCAACCACCCGCCCGTCATAGGTTGCAAGGCCGATCAGACCATTGCTGTGACCGCCGACGCCGCCTGCGGCATAGAGCCCGGGAATCGATGAACGCATGGTGCTGGTGTCGACATCGATGCCGCCCTGCCGGTAGTGCGAGGAGACCGCCGTCTCGGCCAAGGTTGCGGGAAATGGCAGGCCGAGCTGGCGAAATGTCTTGCCATAGGTCGTATAGGTCTCGACTTCCGCCGCATCGCAATGGTCGAAACCCGCATAGTAACCGCCCTCGTAATGGGCCTTGCCGGCACGAATCTGCTTGACCAGCGCTTTCAGCTGCACGGTGTAGGGGCCGAAGGCCAGCGGATCGTCCTGCTGCTGGTTGAAGAACTCCTCGCCCGCCGAGTTGAGCATTCGTGCCGATTTTTCCGAGCCGAGCATCGGGTTTGGATAGATTTGCATCCGCTGCCAGCACGGAGGGTGCGCCAGGTCGTTGGTGTGCCACCACTGCATTTCCATGTTGACCAGGGTTGCACCTAGCCGCCACGCCATCGCGATCCCGTCTGCCGACATCTCCCGCGTCCCGGTGGAGCGGGTGTGCAGGCGATCGGAGTAGCCGGTCGCCAGAATGACCGCGCGCGCGATCACGGCCGTATATTCGCCGGTGATGGTGTTGAGGCAGAAGACGCCGGCGACCGAGCCGTCGCCGTTGCTCAGGAGAGAGGTGGCGACCGTCTCCTCCATTCGCGCAATCCCTGCCTTGATCACCTGCTTGCGGCGCAGATCCATGAACGGCACGCCCGAATTGCCCTGAACATTGGCGGCGATGCTGCGGATCTTCCCCGGGCTCGTGACGACCTCGCCGGAATCGTCGCGGCGGAAGTAGAGGCCTGCTTCTTCCAGCTCAGGGTAATAGACCTTTTCGATCCACTGGCCGCAGCGCTGCGCCCATTTCTGATCGATCAGGAACTGGTTGTGATACTTGATCAGGAACTCGGCCGTATTGCGGGCGTTCTCTTCGCTGTTGCCCAGAGCCCGGCCGGAGATCACGAGATTGCCTGCGAACAGCGACGCTCCGCTCTTGCCGACCAGCCCCTTGCAGATGATCAAAGGCTTGATGCCCCGCTCAGCCAGGTTGAGCGCGGCATAGCAGCCGGCCGCACCTCCGCCGATTACGGCAACATCGGTCGTTATGACCTGCATTTGGCGTCCTCAAGGCCCGGCTGTCGTTGTCCACTATGCGCCAGATTTCCTCGACGGGAAGCCTTTGGCGCAGGTTTTTCGACAGGGAACATCGCGTTGTGGGAGAAGCAGCCAAAATGATCGCGCGCTGATGGATCGAGGACCTTTGGCGACCTGTTGGCCTTTATTGACAATCATGCTGCGGGCTTCAAAACTGGGACGTCAAACAAGTCGAATTTAAAAGGATATTGCCACCATGGCTGACGGGCTGCGCAAGGGGCTGACGAGTTATGGCGATGCGGGTTTTTCGCTGTTCCTGCGCAAGGTCTTCATCAAGGCGATGGGGTATTCGGACGATGCGCTGAACCGCCCGATCGTCGGCATTACCAACACCTACAGCGATTACAATCCCTGTCATGGCAACGTGCCCCAGATCCTGGAGGCGGTGAAACGCGGTGTGATGCTGTCGGGCGCGATGCCAATGGTGTTTCCGACCATCTCGATCGCGGAAAGCTTTTCGCATCCGACCTCGATGTACCTGCGCAACCTGATGGCGATGGATACCGAGGAGATGATCCGCGCCCAGCCGATGGACGCCGTGGTGGTCATCGGCGGCTGCGACAAGACCTTGCCGGCGCAGATCATGGCCGCCGTCAGCGCCGATCTTCCGACCGTCGTCATTCCGGTGGGGCCGATGGTGGTCGGGCACCACAAGGGCGAGGTGCTCGGCGCCTGCACCGATTGCCGGCGGCTGTGGGCGAAATACCGCGCCGGCGAAATCGATGATGACGAGATCGAAGCCGTCAATGGCCGGCTCGCGCCTTCGGTGGGCACCTGCATGGTAATGGGCACCGCGAGCACCATGGCCTGCATCACGGAATCGCTCGGCCTGTCGCTGCCGATGAGCGCGACCATTCCGGCCCCGCATGCCGAGCGCTTTCGCCTGGCAGAGGCGAGCGGCAAGGTCGCGGCCGAATTGGCCAAAGCCAGGGGACCGAAGCCCAGCGAATTGCTGAGGAAGTCGTCGTTCCGGAATGCACAAGTGGTGCTGCAGGCGATCGGCGGCTCGACCAACGGTCTCATTCATTTGACCGCGATTGCGAACCGCACGGCGCACCGCATCGACCTTGAAGCCTTCGACAGGCTCGGCCGCGAAGTGCCTGTTTTGATCGACCTCAAGCCGACCGGCGCGCATTACATGGAGCATTTCCATCATGCCGGCGGGTTACCGAAACTGATCGCCCAGCTCGGCGAGCTGATCGATCTGGACGCCAGGACGATTACCGGGGCGACCTTGCGCGAGGTGGTCGCGCGCGCCGAAGAGGTGCCGGGGCAGGATGTCATCCGCGCGCGCAAAAATCCGATCAAGCCGGAAGGCGGGCTTGCCGTGCTGCATGGCAATCTCGCGCCACGCGGCGCCGTGATCAAGCATGCGGCGGCGACGGCGAAACTGTTGCAGCATACGGGTCGCGCAGTGGTGTTCGAGTCGGTGGAAGACCTGACCCAGCGCCTCGACGATCCCGCGCTCGACGTTGGTCCCGACGACGTGCTGGTCCTGCGCAACGCCGGACCCAAGGGCGCTCCGGGCATGCCGGAGGCGGGTTACCTGCCGATCCCGAAGAAGCTCGCTCGCGCCGGCGTCAAGGACATGGTGCGGATTTCGGACGCGCGGATGAGCGGCACGGCGTTCGGCACCATCGTGCTGCATATTACCCCGGAATCCGCGGTCGGCGGTCCCCTGGCGCTGGTCAAGAATGGCGACATGATCCGGCTCGACGTCGCCGGGCGCAGCATTGACCTGTTGGTCGACGATGCCGAGCTTGCGAGGCGCCGTAACGCGATGAAGCTGCCAACGCCGGATTGGGCCAGGCGCGGCTACTCGTACCTGTTCAATGAAACCATTCTGCAGGCCGATGAGGGCTGCGACTTCGATTTCATGCGCGCCAAAGGAAAGGGGTAGGCGAGAGGAGGAAGCGCATCTTCACCCTCAGTTCGATTGACATCCCGACAAGGCCGATGGGATGATTGAAAAAATCAAGAGAGGGGAGGGCAGAATGAGCGTCCCGCGGGGTATCGTTGCGGTTTTTGCCGCGGCATCGGTCTTGTTCACCGCAAGCGCGCATGCGCAGGAGGCGAAGCATTACCGCTTTGCCTACGACCAGCCGAAGACGACGGGCTACGGAATCCTCGGCGATATTTTCGCCGACAAGCTCAAGACGCTCAGCAAGGGCACCATGCTGATCGATCAATATCCGGGCGCGCAGCTTGGGCAGGAACCGCAGGTGCTGCAGCTGGTGAAAGCCGGCGACGTCGAGTTCTGCATTTCGTCCTCTGCCAATGCCGCGACCCTGTCGCCGCAGGCCGGCGTGATGTCGATGCACTTCCTGTTCCGCTCGGAGGCGCACCTGATCAAGGCGATCGGCGATCCTGAAGTGTCGAAGGCTGTCAAGGCAATGATTGCGGATACGGTGCAGGGCGCCCACGTCATCGGACTTGCAACGCTGGGTCTTCGCCACATGTACTCAAAGCGCGAGATCAGGAAGATCGACGATATCAAGGGACTGAAGGTGCGCGTGCAGGCGACGCCGACGGAAGACACGATGTTTCCTGCCTATGGCGCGCAGATCGTCCACATGCCATTCGGCAGCGTCTATACCTCGCTGCAGACCGGCGTGGTGGACGTCGCCGAAAATGGCATCAACGTCTATCTCGCCAACAAGCATTATGAAGTCGCGCCGGTGCTGTCGCTGACCGAGCACGAGGCCAACAACAGCCTCGTCTGGGTCAGCGATAAATTGTGGAACAGCCTGACCGCGGAGCAGCAGGGCTGGGTGCAGGCGGCGGCCGACGAGGTCAACCGCACTCAGCCGGCCAGGGCGATCGAGCTCGAGCATCAATCGCTGGAGAAGCTGAAGTCGATCGGGGTCAAGGTCGTGCCCGACGTCGACAAATCGGGATTTACTGTCATCGCCGATCCTTACCTCGACAAGCTTGCCAAGGAGCTGGGCCCGCACGCCGAAAAGATCAAGACGCTGATCAGGGCGATCAATTAGGCTGTTTCTCTTTCTTCACCCTCCCCTGGAGGGGGAGGGTCGCCGTGAACGACGTGAGCGGCGGGGCGGGGTGATTGGCTCGTTTGTAGCTTCACCCCACCCCGTCTCACATTTCGTTTTCACTCAATGTGAGCCGACCCTCCCCATCGAGAGGAGGGTGAGTCGTTAACGTCGACGGAGCAAGTGGAATCAATGTCCATCGCCGACAAACTGGTGCTGCAGCGGCAGCGTCATCTGAAATGGCGGGCGTTCGACCGGCTCGAACTTGCGCTGATGATACTGTGCGGAGTCCTGTGCTTCGGCTTCTCGCTCTCGGTAATGTTCGACATTGTCACGCGCACGATCGGTCACCCCTGGCTGTGGCTGCAGGAGGTCACCTCGACCCTCTTCATCTACGCGATCTTCATTGGTGCTGCGGTTGCCACCCGCCGCAATGATCACCTGTATCTGACCGCGATTTCCGAATCGATGCACGGGACGCCACGTCTGATCGTCGAGATTCTCATCCGCATCGTGGTGCTGGGGGTAGCGTTCTGCCTGATATGGTTTGGCTACATCAATTACCTGCGGGGCTTTGGCAGCTTTCGTCTCCCCTCGGGAACGCCGATCGCCTCGCTTTATGCGGCCATACCTTTCTCGGGCGTGCTGGTCGGCTTGTTCACGATCGAGCAGCTCGTCAACGGCATCCGCCATGGATTTGACCATCCCGAGCCGCCCGACGAGGGGCTTTCGATATCACCGGTCGAGACCGCGCTTCCGGCGAGGCCGCGGCCGTGAGTGCACCGCTTGTCCTGGCGCTGATGTCGTTCTGCTTCCTGTTCTTCGGCTATCTCGGCGTGCCGGTGCCGTTTTCGCTGATGGCGGGCGTCTTCATTGGCGCGCTTCTGACCGACGTTTCGCTGGCGGCGATCGTTCAGAAAATCTTCGACGGCGTGGATTCGGAAGCGCTGCTTGCGATTCCGTTTTTCCTGCTGGTCGGCGAACTCATGAGTTCCGCAAATGTGGTGGTGAGAATCGCCAATCTGTCGCTGTCGCTGGTCGGACATATCAGGGGCGGCCTGTCGCAGGTCGTCGTGGTCTTCAGCATGTTCTTCTCGGAAATGTCGGGATCGACCACCGCCGACGTCGCGGTGATGAGCCGCGCCCTGGGCGGACCGATGCGGCGCGAAGGCTACCAGCCTGCCTTTATCGCAGCGATCATCGCTTCCGCATCCACCATCGCCGCCCTGGTGCCGCCGAGCATCACGGCGGTGGTCTATGGCGCGGTCGGCAACGTCTCGATCGCAGGTCTCTTCATGGCCGGCGTCGTGCCGGGATTCATGATCGGCTTCGGCCTGATGATCTATTGCTATTTCTTCGGACCCTCCGGCATGCGCAAGCCGCGCGCGCCTTTGCGTCAGGTGGTGTTCGCGGCCGGCGACGCCGCGCTGCCGTTGATGATTCCCGTTATTCTTCTCGGTGGCATTCTCACCGGCTGGTTCACGCCGACGGAAGCCGGCGTGGTAGCGGTGATCTGGATCATCACCGTCGTGATCCCCGCGCTCAATCGCGGACACTTCAAAAAGATTCCCTACGACTTTTGCCTTGCCGGCCTGATCTTCTCGCTGCCGCTGATCACGATCGGCGCCGCGAACGCTTTCGGCTGGATGCTCGCCTACCTGCGTGGCGCGATTGTCATCGCCGACTGGATCACCTCGATTGCCGGCAACAATCCGCAATTCATCATGCTGCTCATGGTGCTGCTGTTCACGGTGGTCGGCGATTTCATCGAGCCGGTACCGACCATCATCATCTTCATGCCGCTGGTGAACGCGTTGACGCAAGCCGGCGACATCAATGGCGTCCACATGGGAGTGGTGCTAATCGCAACGCTGGCGTTCGGCCTGATCACGCCGCCCTATGGGCTGGTGCTGCTGATGGCGTCGAAATTCGTCGGTGTCGGTTTTGCGAAGGCCTTGCGCGCGGCGCTGCCGATCTATGTCGTGTTTCTGGTCACCATCACCTTCACTATCTATTTCCCGAGCGTGGTGCTGTGGCTGCCGAAACATGTCATTCCGGAATCGGTCGGCTGCTTCAAGTCGCCGTCGGGAGCCGGGTATATCTGCCCGAATTGAGAACCGGCAGCCCAACGACAACTCGCCGTCATTCCGGGGCTGCGCCTGGCGGCGCATCCCGGAATGACGAAATTGATCGCGTACACCGATCCTATTTTCCCTTGCTCAGGAATTTTTTGATCGCAACGCGAAACTCCTCGGTGTGCATGCAGTCGATGATGGCGTCGCGCTCGGCATCGAGCTGCTGCTCGACCGTCGTCAGGGGAGCGCGATGGATCAGCCTCTTGGTTGCCGCGATGGCCGAGGGGGCGCTTTGCGCCAGGCGCAACGCCAGTTCGCGGGTCGCTGCCTTGAGATCGGCAGCCGGAACCACCTTTGCGACCAGGCCCCAGTCAAACGCCTGCGATGGCGAAAAGCTGTCGTGGCAAAGAAAAATCTCAAATGCGCGGCGCGTGCCGACGGCAGCCGTCACCCCGACCGTCCCGCCGCCATCAGGAGACACGCCGAGCTTTGAATAGGCGGGCGTAAATCGGGCATCCTCTGCGGCGATGCAGAGGTCGGCGACGAAGGCGAGCGACAGTCCGGCGCCAGCGGCCGAGCCGTGCACGCTTGCAAGCACGACCTTCGGCATCCGCCGTAGCGTGGTGATGAAGGCGTGGTAATGCTTCAACAATTCTCCGACGATCGGCGCGATGGTGTCGGCCGCGGCCGCAGCACCTATGGTCTGCAGGTCGCCGCCGGCGCAGAATGCACGGCCGGCGCCTTCGATCACAAGGACGCGAATGTCGTCGGAGGATTCGATTTGCGCGCTGAGCTGCTCGAGTTTTTTCGCGATCGAAAGATCGATGGCATTGAACGCCGCCGGGCGATTGAGCGTGATCGTGGCGACCGGTCCGTCGATTAGAAGCAGGGCCGGATCGTCAGGCGTGGAGGCGGTAGCACTTTCGGGCGCGGTCATCTGCAATGGCCTCCCTGTCCAGAAGCTTGCCCGGTTATTTAAATCGCAGAAGGTGAGAGGTGACAATCCCCGGTGAAGTCTGCAAAATGGCAAGGGCCGTCGGCCAACCCCGTTGCACAGCCGGAATCGGGAGCAGGCAATCGTGAGCAATCAGGCAACCTTGAGCCGGCCGGTCTCGAAGGTCGATCCGTTTTCGCACGCATTCCTGCACGATCCCTATCCGTATCATGAAGCGCTCCGCGAGGCGGGGCCGGTGGTGTGGCTCGAGCAATACGGGATTTGGACGATGGCCCGGCACGAGCAGGTTCGCGATGCCCTGACCGATTTTCAGACCTATTGTTCTTCCGCCGGCGTCGGTCTGAGCGATTTCCGGAAAGAGCCGCCATGGCGTCCGCCAAGCATCATCCTGGAGGCCGATCCGCCGCTCCACACCCGCACCCGCGCCGTGCTGACGCGCATCCTGTCTCCCGCCGCAATCAGGGTCTTGCGCGTGACCTTCGACCGCGAGGCGGAGAGGCTGATCGACCGGCTTGTCGAAAAACGCGAGTTCGACGGCGTTGCCGAACTTGCCGAAGCCTATCCGCTGAAGGTGTTTCCGGATGCGGTCGGGATTTCGGAAGAAGGGCGCGAGAATCTGTTGCCCTATGGCAGCATGGTTTTCAACTCGTTCGGTCCGCGCAACGAGTTGTTCAACCAGGCGATGGAAAATGCCGGTCCGGTTCGCGACTGGATCATGTCGAAATGCAGCCGCGCGGCCTTGGCGCCGGGCGGGCTGGGCATGCAGATTTTTGACGCGGCCGACGCCGGCGAGTTGTCGGAAGCGGAGGCGGGGATGCTGGTGCGCTCGTTCCTTTCGGCCGGCATCGACACCACGGTCTATGGGCTCGGCAATGCGCTCTACTGCCTGGCGAGCCACCCCGAGCAGTGGAAAATTCTTCGCGAAAATCCAAACCTGATCCGCGGCGCGTTCGAAGAGGTGCTGCGCTACGAGGCGCCGGTGCAGACCTTCTTTCGAACCACGACCAGGCCCATCGACGTCGGCGGCGTGAGATTGGGAGAAGGGGAGAAGGTGCTGCTGTTTCTGGCCGCTGCCAACCGCGACCCGCGCCGGTGGGAAAGGCCCGACACTTTCGACGTCAGGCGCCGCGCAGCCGGGCACATGACCTTCGGCACCGGCATTCACGGCTGCGTCGGCCAGGCGGTAGCGCGGCTGGAAACCGAGGCGATCCTGACAGCGCTTGCGAGCCGCGTGGCATCGCTTGAACTTGCGGGCGAGCCGAAACGGCGGCTGAACAATACGCTGCGTGGATTCGACATTCTTCCGCTTCGCCTGGTGACGGCCTGAATCATGAGCAAGGGCACAGTTCTGATTGTCGGCGCAGGTCACGCGGGCTTCCAGGTCGCCGCATCGTTGCGGCAGCATGGTTACGCCGAACGCATCTGCCTGATCAACGACGAGGCGCATCTGCCGTATCAGCGGCCGCCTTTGTCCAAGGCCTATCTCAAGGGCGAAGGCCGCCCCGACAGCCTGATGTTCCGTCCCGACAAATTCTACCGCGACCAGAACATCGAACTGATCAGCGACCGCGCCGCTTTCATCGACCGGTCGGCGCAACGGCTCCTGCTCGCCTCCGGCTCGTTTCTCGACTACGCCCATCTGGTGCTCGCCACCGGCGCGCGCAATCGGCTGCTCGATCTGCCGAACGCCAATCTCGGCGATGTCCGCTACCTGCGAATCCTTGATGAGAGCGAGGCGCTGCGGCAACGCATTCATACGGCGCGGCATGTCGTGGTGATCGGCGCCGGCTTCATCGGCCTCGAATTCGCTGCCACCGCACGTGCCAAGGGGCTCGAGGTCGACGTGGTCGAACTCGCAACGCGCGTGATGGCGCGCGCGGTGACTGCGGAAATCTCGGACTATTTTGAGGAGCGGCACCGAGCGGCGGGCATCCGCATTCATTTGGGCGTGCAGGCGACCAGCATCGAAAACGATGGCGACAAGGTTGCCGGCGTCAGCCTCAGCGATGGGCGTCATATTCCTGCCGATCTTGTCGTGGTGGGCGTCGGCGTGTTGCCGAACGTCGAGCTTGCGGCGGAAGCAGGCCTCCCCGTCGCCTCCGGAATCATTGTCAATGAGCAATTGTTGACATCCGATCCCAACATCTCGGCCATCGGCGACTGCGCGCTGTTCGCAAGCCCGCGCTTCGGCGGTTCACTTCGCCTGGAATCGGTTCAGAACGCGACCGATCACGGGCGTTGTGTCGCCGCAAGGTTGACTGGTGATGCAAAAGCCTATGACGGCCTGCCGTGGTTCTGGAGCGACCAGGGTGATGACAAGCTGCAGATCGCGGGGCTGACCACCGGATACGACCAGGTTGTGGTGCGCGGCGACCTCAAGGCGCGAACGTTTTCGGCCTTCTGCTACAAGGCGGGACAATTGGTCGGCATCGAGTCGGTGAACCGCGCCGCCGACCACGTGTTCGGACGCAAGCTTTTCGGCATGAACCGCTCGGTTGCGCCGAAACAGGTGGCGGATCCGAGTTTCGACCTCAAGTCGGCGCTGGCGTAAAAAGCGTCGTCATGGCCGGGCTTGTCCCGGCCATCCACGCCTTCTTTGGGTCTTTGAAGCCAAGACGTGGATGCCCGGCACAAGGCCGGGCATGACCGGAAAAAGATAACCAGCACGTATGTGCAGAAGTTACCCGGGGCTCTTTCTTATTATCTCCTCACGCGCTGACCGAAAACTCCCGCCGCACCGCCTCGATATCGGCAAGCGCCGGCAATCCGGCCTCGTTGCCAAGGCGCTGGATCTTGTAGGTCGACGCCGCGCGGGCGAAATCGAAATGCGCGTGCCAGCTTTTTTCGGGATGGGCGAGATAGGAATAGACATAGGCGCCGTGAAACACGTCGCCGGCGCCATTGGTATCGAGCACGCGTTGGCGCGAAATCGGCAGCGCCGGCATCAAACGCACGGTGCCGGTTTCGTCGTACCAGTAGAGGCCGCGTTCGCCCATGGTCACGCCGCCGATCTTGCAGCCCCGGCTCTTGAGATATTCCAGCATCTGTTCGGCCGTCAGGTCCATCTGCTCGCACAGGCGTTCGGCGACGATCGCCACATCGATGAATTCGAGCAGTTCGTGAGTATTGGCCCGCAAGCCGCCGCCGTCGAGCGAGGTCAGGATGCCGGCCTCGCGGCAATGCTTGGCGTAGAAAATCGCCGCATCCGGCTGATGGCCGTCGACATGCAGCGCGCGGCAGCCGCGGAGGTTCAGGTGAGGAAAAGGGTGGATATGCTCGTCGTCGCGGCAGCGGACGATGGCACGCTTGCCATCCTTCGGCATGATGAAGGAAAGCGAAGAAGTAGCGACCTTGCGCGGATGGATCGAGATTCCATACTTCGCGCTCATATCCTGGAACATGCGACCGAGCCAGTCATTGGCCACCGTCGCGATCAGGTCTGGCACGATTCCGAGCTTGGCACAGCAGAACGCCGCGGTGACGGCGTTGCCCCCGAACGAGACCGCATAGGCCTTGGCGACGTGCTTTTCGTCGCCGGTTGGCATGTGGTCGGTGATGAAGGTGACGTCGATATAAGTCTGTCCAATGAAAAGAGCCTGCATTCGTTTTTTTCCATCGTCGCTAGTGGTCCGATTCTAACATTCGCATCCCGTTTTGGCAGGCACTTTTGCGAATGTTAGAATCAAAGGACCACTAGCAAATATAAGTTTCTAGTGGAGTT
>Ga0207665_10000065_pt1 | contig 68924 bp, 53 predicted proteins | sample LARL112metaG_FD_184351 | JGI IMG/M metagenome (GOLD analysis project Ga0207665, IMG submission 184351) | Corn, switchgrass and miscanthus rhizosphere microbial communities from Kellogg Biological Station, Michigan, USA - LAR L11-2 metaG... | ecosystem: Host-associated > Plants > Roots >... | reverse complement strand
CCGCGCTGATATTGAGCACGGAAGAAGCGGAATTCCCTCCCGACAGGGTCACAGAATTAGGCGAGAGCGTGGCTGTTACTCCTGCAGGCTGCCCGGAGACGCTTAGGTTCACCGCGGAACTGAATCCGTTGACTGGGTTCACCGTCACCGTCGTCGAAGCAGACCCACCCGCCGCCATCGTCAAGGGAGCAATGCCATTGAACGAGAAGTCTCCGACGCCAGCCGGCGTAAACGTGGTTGCGTAGACGTTGCTTTCGCCCCTGGGGCCATCATTGGCAGCCCAAACTACGCGGATGTCGCCGTTGGAAAGTACACTGACATCATTGAGTGTTTCGTCGACGGTCGGTGTGGCTGTGATTTGATAGAGGATGTTCGTCGCTATGATATAGACGAAGATATCACCGGGGCCCCCAGATCGGCTTTCAAAGGCGATCACCCCGCGGCTGATGTGTGCACCGAATTGATCACCTGCCATCACTAATTGTCTCTCTATGCCGTCACCGCTTATCGGTTTGAAATAGATGTCTTGGTCTCCAGCGGGCCCGCTGCGGTTGGTGTCGTAAACGACCCAAGTGCCATCTGTGTCCGGGTTTACTTCCAAGGAAGAAGTATTGGCCACAGGCGAAACAGTCCATGTACCAGCCGTGCGCACAGCCTTGAGGATGTCGACGTCTTGCACCCGGAAACCGGCGTCCACTACAACGCTCTCCCATACAACGGTGTTGCCGTCTGGAGCGACGGCGGAGATATCCTCAACATTGGGGGACGTCGTCAGGTTTTGTGGAGGAACAGGGGGATTTGCTGCAAGATCGTAAACGAAGATGTCGCCGTTGCCGATATTGATGTCCGTATAAGCAAGCGTACTTCCACCGATCCTGGGCCCAAATCGCAGTACCCCGGGCCGCGGATCAATCTCGGTCAGGGTCGAAGCAGTCGTGTCATAGACAAAAACATGCGTAGTGAGGTCCGAGAGGGTGCGGGAAAACGAAATCCGCGAGCCATTGACGTCCGAAAGTGTGTCCTGGGCGCCGAACGCGCCTGGAACTGCGGCGTCAATGCCGGTCAAAAAGTTATAGTAGCGAACCGTCCCGAATCCGTCAGTGTAGGTAGCCAAATTGCCACTAACGTGAGGATCGGTTTGGTTCCCGGGACCGTTGTTGATCGTCACCCTTGGCGAGGTGACGAGTCCCCCGTTCACCGGAGTAATCGCCTGGCCGAACGCCAACGGCGCTCCCAGCAGACTCAACAACGCCATTAACAGCATCCCCGGCGCGCACCAGCCAACGAATCCCTTAATCACCGCCGCAATTTGTTTTCGCATCTCATTTCTCCTTACGAAAATCCCTCAATTGATCCCGGCTCTTCTGCCGAGCAGCGTTTCTTCGGGTTCGGCAGTTGCTCGCGCATTACCAGCGAAAATTACGAATTGCGCTCCCAAACTCAGCATCACCGCCATCCGTACGACCAAACCGCCAAACTGCTTCATCGTTTTCATGTTTCGCTCCCTTTGCGAACCATTCCGCCTGTCCCGTTGCCGCGCACAGTGGCGCAACAGCCAAACGAGTTCAAGAACCTTGCCGGTGGCTTGTTGGTTCCATGCCAAGTCATTGATCTGGCGTGGGTAATTGGCACGGGTTCTTTCTGACTTACTAACCTCCGCGGATGTAACTGGCGGTATACCCGCTCCAGCAATCCTCGCGCGTAGCCGGAGCCAGCCATCGCCCGCCACTGATTGTTTGCTGATTTTTTTCTCCTTCGTGATGATCTCCAGCACACCTACAGTCGCTCAGCTTTCGGCCTGCGCTTCTTACGTCGCTCGCATCCATTGTTTGCTTATCCTCCGTGATGCGTCCTCCGCAGACGCGGAATGACCCACTGTTAGTCCTGATCTGCAAAGCAGGCCTCGCCTTTGTACCGCAGCACCAAGGTCTTCTCTGTGAAATCCGCAATTCCGAAATAATCGATCCTGCCCGTAGCGTTCTTGAACTTGCCGGTTCCGCCTAGGATGACGGAGGAGTAGTTTCCCCAGAGCACAGCCACCACGTTCGGGTCACTGGTCGCGACAGGTTTCAAAACGGCTTGTTTTAGCAGGATCGTGTCACCGGCATTCGTGACCCAGTAATGCTGAACCAGGAAGTTGCCTTGGGCGTCTTGACCCTTGATTGTTGCGGCGACCGATCCTTGCAGATCTCCGGAAACTGGTCCCAGATTGGTCACGCCTTCAATGGCCCCAATGTTGGTCATGAGCGTTCCGCCCACGTGAATGCAGTGACGTTCGCCGGATCCGGAGCGAGGCTGAGCCGCAGCGGTTGGATGGCCTCCGCTGCTGGCGAGAAATGACGAGAGTAAAACTGCGAGGGAAGCGAACAGTGCGATGCGAGTGATTCTTCCAAGTGTCATGATGAGCTCCTTTTCTGTTGAGCGGACCAACGAACGGCCGCTCTCGGCTCTTTATGCGCCGCTGAGGCGCACACTGGACCAAGCGCAGAATTCGATCAAGAACCTTCCCCGTGGTTTGTTGGTTCCATTGGATGTTGCTGATTTGGCGAGACTAATTGGCGCGGGTTCTTCCTGACTCGGCAAAGCCCGTTGAGGTAACCTGTGATAAACTCAGCTCATCGATCCCCGCGCTTAACTCGGAGTCGGCCATCGCTACCAGCCCCAGCCAGCCTCACGTAGTAAGGTTCGGCGTCTTCGAGGTCGATCTGACCGCCGGCGAAGTACGAAAGTCCGGATTGCGTCAGAAGCTCACCGGTCAACCCTTCCAGCTTTTGCAAGCCTTGCTTGAACGCCCCGGCGAAATCGTGACCCGCGAGGAGCTTCGCCAGCGCCTCTGGCCGGACAACACCTTCGTCGACTACGAACTGGCACTCAAGAAAGCCGTCAACCGTCTACGGGAAGTGCTAGGCGACTCGGCAGACAGCCCTCACTTCATTGAGACCATTCCTCGCCGCGGCTACCGTTTCATCGGCAGCATCACGCCCCTCGCTTCAAATCCGTCGGAAGGCGCCGGCGAGCCGCGCTCGGTGGGCACCGTTGAAACGGCGGACCAGCCTGTCGCTGAGCCTAAGTACGGGAGAAATATTGCCTGGAAGGTGGCAGGCGGTCTGGCCTTGGCCGGCGTAGCCACGCTCTTGATCTGGCTCAACGCCGACAACCTTCGCACGCGCATCTTTGCGAGATCCCGCTCGCTTGAGATTCACTCGATTGCCGTCCTTCCGCTAGAGAATCTCTCTAAGGATACAAGCCAGGATTATTTCAGTGATGGCATTACAGAGGCGTTGACCACGGATCTCGCGCAGATCGGCGCCCTGCGGGTAATCTCAAGGACCTCGGCGACGCATTTCAAGGGCAGCCGAGAGACGCTCCCCAACATCGGCCACCAGCTGAATGTGGACGCAATTATTGAGGGTTCAGTTACGCGTTTCGAGGATCGCGTGCGGATCACCGCTCAGCTGATTGATGCGCGGAGCGACCGGCATTTGTGGGCCAGAACCTATGAGCGAGATCTAAAGGATATTCTGGCTCTGCAAGACGAGGTGGCCCGCGACATCGCCGCGGAGATTCAGATAAAACTTACGCCGCAGGAGCAGTCGCGCTTGACCGCGGACAGAAAGACGAATCCGCGAGCCTATGATGCTTACCTCCGAGGTCGCTACCTCTGGAGCCAGAGAAACGCGGAAGCCATTACCAAGGCAGTAGTGTACTTCCAGCAAGCCTTGCGGGAAGATCCGGGTTTTGCTGCCGCCTATTCCGGATTATCGGATTGCTATTGGGTGGGTTGGGGAGCAAAACTGGACTATCCCCTTGCGGACGAGTACGCCCGAAAAGCTATCTCGCTACAGCCGGATTTGGCTGATGGACACGCCTCGTTGGGAATCGTCCGTATCGGCGAATACCATATGGGCGGTGCAGAGCAGGAGCTGCGACTCGCGCTCGAATTGAATCCAAACTATGCGATGGCCCACCATTATTACGCTGTCTACCTTCTGAGCCTCGGCCGTCCGGCAGATGCCCTAGCGGAGAATGATCGGGCCCGGCAACTAGACCCGTTCTCCCTATCGATCAATACCATGCGTGGGTTAATCCTGATAGGTTTGCGCCAATTTGACCAAGCACTAGATCAGTTCGGGAGGGTTGTCGAAATATCACCCCAATCACCGTTTGCCCACATTTGGCTCGCACGCATTTATTGGCTCGAGGGACGAGCTCCAGAGGCCATCGCCGAAGAAAAGAAGGCAGGAACCTTGGCGCACTCCGCCCAGCAACTGCGCGACCAGGAGGAGGTCGCCGCCACCTACACGAAGTTGGGCCTTCGCGCTGCGCGACTCAAGCTCGCGCAACTGATGGAGCGACATTACAAAGGCAATTACGAAGCGATGTGGATTGCATTTCAATATGGGACTACCGAGGACGGGCCCAAAGTGCTGCAATGGTTAGACGAAGCGTTGCGCGCCCGGGAAGCTCTCCCCTTCCATGCAAAAACCGCTCCCGAATTCGATTTTTTGCGCGCGGATCCGCGGTTTCAAGCTCTGCTTCGCCGTATCGACCTGCCGCAATGAACTCGGCGCTCTCGCCGAGTTGAGCAGTCATCGGGAGAGAAGAGCCGATGGCAAGATAGCCACGCCTGTACCACGAGCGTACTGCCCAGGTTTTTACGAGGGGCCTATATTGTCGAAGATTTGGACCCCCTACGCACCTTGCTCAACGAGTACGGCACAGACGTAAAGGTTCAGCAGGAACTGCTTCGACATGCGGACATTCGCACGACAATGAACATTTACACGAGAGCGGTACCAGCGCGTCTACGAGAGGCAAACAGCAAGCTCGTTCGGCTTCTGTTGCCGACCGGAACGTGAAGCATCGTTTTCGTGTGTTCCCTTGTGTTCCCTCGCGCGGACGCAAGTATTTCTGAAAGAAGAACTTATGGCGGAAGCGTGTGGGAGTCGAACCCACCATTCGACCCGCGAAGGACCGAATCGCCGGCTTTGAAGGCCGGGAACGTCACCGGACGTTTTTCGCCTCCGCGGACAGTATAGTGACCGGTTTGCAGACTCTCAAGGAAAGGTCAGGCGCGCTGGGAAGCAAGCGTGGCAGCTTGCTGAGTGCGGATCAAAGCGGCCACGAGGTCGTACAGCGCAGTAGCAGTACAGACTTCGTAATACGGATGCGAAGTGGGTCCCCCGATTTTTCCGTCAGGAAGCAATTGCCGCGCGAAGGCTTTGCGCAAAACGAGCAGTTCCACGGACTCACCGAGCGGCACTTCCCCATAAAACAATGTGACGTTTTGCTTGCCCCAAGGCATATCGAGCTTCGTTTCAATAGTGTCGAGCGAAATTTCCTCGGAAAGTTTTTGAAAGCCTTCTTCGTTGAGCTCGATGCCGTTATGGTTGTAACGGACCAGGAATTCGTCCAACTCTTCCGCAGATGCGCCTTCCATGGTGTTCAGAAACTGAAAAACGGAGAAGTGACTTTTCTGTCCGGTGAGCATGCGTTTCGCCAGTTTGGCGCAGCCGGAAAGGCGGTCGGAAAGATTCAACGCCTTCGAAATCATGATGCGCGAATCTCCGTCCGTCCAATATGTGGGCGCGGAACCCTGGAAAGCGACTCCCAGGCCAAGTTCGAGCGAGGGAAGGTTGCTATCCGATGCGCGCTCGTTGTACGAGTTGCAAACCGCCAGAATCTGGCGCGAAAGAATGCACGCCTTGGCCACTGGCCGTGCATAGGCCACGGTCGATTCCGTTTCGAAGATGGCAAGAATGATGGCGTCACCTTCGATGAATACCTTCTTCGCCGAATAACGGTCCAGGAGCTTTTTGACTGGCTCGTGCAGGTTCAGGCTGAAATGCGAAGCGGGATTTAGTCCGCGCGAAAGCAAATCCTGCGTCATGCGCGTGGAGCCGCGGACGTCTGCCTTAATGATCACGTGGGAAATCACCTGGTCCTGGTCCGGCTGGGCTTCTTCCGGGAGTACGCACTCGTACAGCCGATTGTTCAGGCGCGAGAGTTCGCGGGCCTTTTCCGTAGTTACCAGGTTGATGCGCTCCATACAGGTGGTCAGATGCTCGGCGTCTCTCAGGTCCCTCCTCAGACACAGAAAGTCGCCGGCAAACCGCAGCACGAACGTCAGTTTTTCCTCGCGAGAATAGCGGCGTATTTTCTTCGAAAGCTCCTCGATCGCCTTGAGCGACAGTTTCTTTGCGGGCACATGCTTGATGACCTGTTCGACTTGCTTGAGCTCCTCCTTCGAAACAAGGGCCTTGCGTAACTGCTGCAAGTGCACCGGCGGGCAGTAATCCGAAGCGATAGGCTGAATCTCATAGCTTGCCAGTATGTGGTAAAGAACTTCCTGCAGTTCGAGACGATCGAGAAGCTGAGACAGCAAGCGCGCGCGCACCGGTGCTTGCTCTTCTCCGGCGGAGCTCACATCAAACAGGCGCTTGGCGTTTTCCGGCTCGTTCAAATACTCACCGAGCCTCCCGGCATGATCCTTCACGAAGAAATCCAGTTTCTGTCTGGCGGCGTCAATCTGGGGGCCCAACTCTTCCAGCTTGCATTCCTGGTGTTTGAGCCGAGCCTCCAAATCGTTTAGCGACGCTTTCAGGTCGGCGGGATCGCCAGAATTCAAAAACTTGGTGAAGAAGCCATCGTTGCGTTCCAGACGCTTGCGGATGCTTTCGCGCTGCTCCTCGATATTAGCGATCTCAGATTGGATTGTCTGTACGGCTTCCAGCAGGCCCGTATGGGCCCGGATGGCTTCCGTGTGGGCAGGATCATGGCTGAAGGTAACGCCAGCCTCCCGGAGGAATTCCTGAAAGAGATCATCCATGGCCTCAAATCGATCGGGGTCACGCGCATAGTTGCCCAGCAGGATGTAATGCTCCAGAAAGAAAACGTCATCTTTGCCGCCGTCGAGAAAAATCAGCCGGTTCTTGCAAAGCTCGTAGTAAGGAGCGAAATCCTCGCCAAAGAGAGCACGGCGGGTTTTTGCGATGACGTTGTCTTCCACGTCAATCACAATCTGAGCGACTTGCTGGCCCACGCGCCGAACGACGCTTCTCCTGGCGGACTGCAGCTCTGACAAACGCGCTTTGATAACGTGCGCCTGCTGGCTGCGCTCGAAATGTTCGCCACGCTTCCGAATCCATTCCTTGCCTTCCAGGATCAAGTTGGCAAATTGGTTGCCGATCTCAAAGGTCAGGAACTTGAGTAAGCCCAGCCGGAAGAGCAGGTCTATTTCTATATTCTTGTGGTACTTGGCCTGGGTTAGGGAGCTCTGCAGCAATTCGGAGAGTAGCTTACGAAACCCCGCATGGTCTGGAGATCGTGAAGGGCGTAGTTCGATCCCCGAAAGATAAGTGTTGCTAGTGTTCTGGCGAATCACCTCGAAAAGATAGTCGCGGGCGGTTTGGACGAACTTGGGGCTTAAGAATACGTCGTGGTGAATGTTATCGACACCAATCGCCAGCGACTCCATGGGAATCGCGACGCTGTAGCTCTTGAGTTCAGGCCGGGCCTGTTCGGCTGGGCCGGTGGCTAGGAGTTCGTTAAGCATCAAGTTGGCCAGAATCAGCTATTTTCACGTTAACAGCGGCTAGGGAACGGGGCAAGAAATCCAGCGGGGTCCGTAACCAGAGAGTTAGTGAGGTGGATTACCGATAGGCCACAGAACGGTAATCCGGCGGGCATCGCCCCCCAGGTGCTCCAAGCGTACCTGGACCTGCGGCCAGGGGGACCGCAGGGGGAACCGCTCCGACCACTCCAGAATCGCCACGGAAGGAGTTGCGAACATATCCTCCATGCCAAGGGTCTCAAAATCGTGGAGACTCTCAATCCGGTATAAATCCGCGTGGTAGACCCTGGCGGGTTTGCCATAGACATGAACGAGGGTGAAGGTCGGGCTGGTGACATCATCTTCCTTGGCGGCGCCGAGCCCGGAAACGATGCCTTTTGTCAGCGTGGTCTTACCTGTCCCAAGATCGCCGGTCAAAAGTATCAGCACGGGAGCGTGGATGCTTCTAGCGAATTCCCTGCCCCAATGGATGGTTTCTTCGGCCGAATGCGTGATGATTTCTTCAGGCACTCTTGCGCAACTCCTGAAGGAGTTTCAGTCGGGCCTGGGGGACGGCATCGGCAACTTCGCCGGCAAGGAGGCCGGACAGATCTGTCCCACGACTCATAAGCTCAGCCGCAAGTCCGTGCAGGTAGACGCCTAGGCTGAGCACGCGCGCTCCGTCGTCTGCGCCAAATTGCGCAATGAGGGCGGAGAGGACCCCCGTAAGGACGTCTCCTGTGCCACCCTTCCCCAAACCCGCATTGCCCGTTGTATTAACAAAAGTTTTCCCATCCGGCGAAGCAACAATGGAATGGTAGCCCTTGAGGACAACATGAGCGTTCCATCGACGAGCGGAATCCAGTGCCAAAGCGAGTCGATCTGCCTGAATGGATTGGCTCGTGGATCCGAGCAGCCTTGCCATTTCTCCCGGATGGGGCGTGATTGCAAGAAAGGCCGATTGGCGATCACGAAGAAGGTCTCCGTTGCCCGCAAAGGCGTTCAAGCCATCTGCGTCGAGAATCACAGGCAGTGCTGTTTCATGAACGGTCTTACGAATAAATTTTTGCGTCTCGGGATGCGTGCCAAGACCTGGACCGATGCCCAGGACGGTTTTACCCTTTACAATTTCCTCGAGACTATCCCTCTCGAGGCCGCTGAAAGCAATGGTGCCATGGTCTGTCGATGGCAGACTCTCCGTCATGTACTCGGGCTGACCGGCTGCCACGGTCGACGATACCAGCGTGGGCGTTGCTATCGTCACCAGACCTGCACCCGCTCGCAAGGCGCCCCGGCCCGACAGAATCGCAGCGCCACTTTTCCCTAGCGAACCTGCGAGAAGCAAAACATGGCCGAACGTCCCTTTGTGCGACTTCGCGGAACGAACCAATGGCAGGCTGGCGAATTCATCCGGCCCAGCCCAACGAAGAGTCCCCTTCCCAATTTCTTCGACGAGCGCAACAGGCGAGCCAATGGAGCAGACCTCCAAAGCACCGACGGCGTCCGCATCGCGGGAAAGAAGCTGGCTCATCTTTGGCGCCGTAAACGTGACGGTGCGGTGCGCGCGGAGAACCGGGCCTTCGGCAGCTTTTCCGTCGGAAGGCAGACCGGAGGGAGTGTCTACCGCCAGGATCAGAGCCGGACGCGGCGCTGTGGCGCTTCGCGAAAAGCGATTGATTTCTTCGATGGCGCGCGCGATTAGGCCAGTGGCCGGCCCGTGTAGACCTGTTCCCAAGAGACCGTCCACAATTACATCCGCGGCGGCAGTTTCCGGCCAAGCAGATCGCCAGGCGGCTTCATTATCAATGCGCGTGATTTCATTCCCTGTTTCTTTCCAGCGTTCGAGATTCGTTTTGGCGTCACCACGCGATTCCTCGCCAGCCCCGAAAAGAAGCACACGAACATGCGCCGCCTTGCCGCGCAAGAGCCGCGCTGCCACCAAGCCGTCGCCACCATTGTTTCCTTTGCCGCAGAGCACTACAACGCGCTCCGGCAATCGGGGAGAGAACTCGCGCAGCACCACATCGGCAACGTGCTTGCCCGCGCTTTCCATTAGTTGCTGGCCGGGAATGCCGTAGCGGTCGGTGGTGAGTCGATCGACTTCCCGCATCTCTGCGGCAGTGAGGGCTTTCATGGGAGGTTCACGGCAAAATCAAAGCATCCAGCCACCGCTGACATTGACGACCTGTCCGGTAACGTATTCGGCTTCCTCGGATGCGAAAAAGGCCACCGTGCCGGCAACATCTTCGACGGTCGGCGGGCGGCCGATGGGAAAGCGCGCGTCGCGAATCTTGCGAGCCTCTTCGAGCGTCAGCTCGTTTTCATCAATGCTGGAAGGGTTGACCACGTTCACGGTGATGCCGTTCTTGGCTTCCTCGAGCGCCAACGAGCGTGACAAGGCTACGACAGCGGCTTTGGCCGCAGCATAAGCCGAAATTTTGGCCTGGCCGAACGCGCGCTCCGCGCCGACGGCGCCCATATTAATAATCCGGCCCCAGCGCGCCCTGCGCATATGCGGCAAGGCGGCGCGGCACATGTACAGAACGGTGAGCAGGTTCGACGTGAATATACTTTGCCAATCCTGAAGCGATGATTCCGCCAGCGTGCCCCAGCGAAAGTCGCCCACGTTGTTTACGATGACGTCTAGCCGGCCGAAGCGATCGACCACTGTTTTGATCAACTGATCGCAGCGCCCGGCATCGGTGACGTCTGTTTCCACCGCGACACAGTCCACTCCATTGGCCTGCAACCGCCGCAACGTCTGCTGCGCCGCGACTTTGTTGGAGCGATAGGCAATGGCCATACGCGCGCCATCCTGCGCCAGCCGAAGAGCAAGCCCGCGGCCAATTCCTCGGCTCCCACCTGTCACCAGCGCCACACGATTACGAAGCGACATCCGTCTCCCCGGCAAAATCTCTGGAAGGATTTTCAGTATAGCTTAGCCGAAGCAGGCGTACTACTTGAGCCGGGCAACAATCACAGTCATATCGTCGGCCTGTTCTGGTGTCCCAGCCCATTCCTCGGCCGCGGCCATGAGGGATTCCGCGACCATGAGCGGCGCAGCACCCTGCACGCGCTCCGCAGCTTCCTGCAAACGGCGAATCCCAAATTCTTCACCGTAGACATTTTCCGGTTCAATCAAGCCATCACTGTACCCGATGAGGAGCGCGTCCGGACTGACGGTAAGCGCCCCTTCCTCATAAACGTAATCTTCCATCACGCCCAGCACCATGCCACCTTTGTCCAATTGTTCCGAGCCGTCTTTGCAGATCAGAAATGCCGGGAGGTGTCCGGCATTTGTATAGCGCAGCGTTCGCGTAGCGCTATCGTACGTCGCAATGAAGAAGGTCGCGAACCGGTCGTCGCCAGTGTTGCGTACCAGATGCTTATTGAGCCTTGACACGAGCTCGGACATGCTCAGGCGTTCGCTGCCTTCGGTAAGCATTTGGCTGCGTAGCGCCGCTTGCAGACTGGCCATTAGCAGTGCCGCCGAAATTCCCTTCCCTGAAATGTCGGCAATGGCGATTGCGATATGCGTCGGACTGAGCTGGATAAAATCATAGTAGTCGCCGCTGACGGAGCGTGCGGCCTTGCAGATTGCTTCGATCTCCACTCCCGGCACGGACGGCAAGGTGCTCGGAAAAAGCTGGTTTTGCACTTCGCGCGCGATGGAAATCTCATTCTCCAGCCGTTGCCGCTTGTTTTCTACCTCGACGAGCTCGCCGATGGAAGCAGTCATGGTGTTGAATGATTCCGCCAGCTCACCTAGTTGATCTCGTTGTCTCATCGATATCCGGTGGGAAAAATCTCCCGCTTTCACAAATTGCGTAGCTTGATAGAGATCCGCAACAGCATTCGTGATGCGGCGGGTCAGCACAATCCCGGGAATGAGTGCCACCATTCCTACAAGAACAAGAAGAGCGCCCATCCCGGTAGCCATCAGCCGATAGGTCTCGCGCAGCTCGCCAAACGACGTGAACATTCGCGCGTTTAACTGTGACGGACGGGCATTAAATACCGCCAGCACGGGCCGAAGCGGTTCAACAGTTCCATCGTGCCCCACGTATACCGAGTCCAGCCGCGATACTACCTCTACAGGCGTGTCGAACCAGATCATGGCCGGCTGCAGCGTGCGATTTTGCGCTACGATGCGGCCAGCCGTGATGTACTGACCATTGGGGGTGGGATAGATAATTCCCTCACGGGCCCCGGGCACGTACTTTTCCGTCAAGCTAAGCTGAATCGCGCCGAGATCCGGCGCAATTCCACTAAGAAACGCAGGCGTGACCGGCACGCGCAGGGCCACAAGTCGCACACCGCCCCGCTCTGGCATCGCCCGTATGCTCATTAAGGAAAGGCGGTCGCCTTCTTGCACGATGCCGGCAAAGGACAATGCTCCAGGCCCGGCCACCTTCCCCAATAAGCGCGTGTCATTGGAGAACGCGATCTTTAATCCCGGAAGCTCGCGGTCATGCACGGAGTGCGATTGGGCCGCCAGTACATCCTCGGACTCCTCCTCGCTTATTCCCTTTGGCAGCGTGGCGTGCGCCGCCGCAATGTGTTCCGCTATATCTGAGACCATGGCGATGCGTTGCTGCAAGTCTTCGTGCAGGAGATAGGCGCCAAGCTGAGAATATAGAATGCGGCCCGCGAGAACAGCCAGAGTTAGAATCGACAAAATCGGAACGACGGCAATAAATAGATACGCTACGATGAGCCGGTTGCGCAGACTCCAGAGTAGCCGGCTTCTCCACCAACCAATCAGCCGGAACAGCAGGTATACGCTTGCAATGACAGCCAGGTATTTCAAAAAGCTGAAAACACCGCCTTGCAAGCCAAAAATGGAAGCCAGCAATCCTCCGCCTGCCACTGCCGTGGAAATCAGATCGGGCCACGTCAGGCGGGTCCAAGCTTCTTTTAGGCTGGCGCGGAAGGATGTCATAGTGCCGTCATCGGAATGAATACTCTACCTGAATCGGCAAAGGGAAAGCAGGCCAAGCATCAAGTGGAGAAAAAAGGACCAAGCGTCGGGGCCGAGCCCTAAGAGTTATTTCAAGCCATTGCGAACTTTGCTGTGCTTCACGCTGTAGGTAAAGTAGATGACCATGCCAATAATCAGCCAAACGATCAGCCGCACCCAGGTGACTCTGTTTAAACTAGCCATAAGCCCCAGCGAGACAATAATTCCCATGATGGGAACGAACGGGACCCACGGTGTCCGGAATGGCCGCTCCAGGTCTGGACGGCGAACGCGCAAAATCATCACCGCCGCGCAAACAATGACAAAGGCCAGGAGCGTACCGATGCTCACCATCTGCCCGAGGCTGCCAATGGGGACAAGAGAGCCGAAGATAGCGGCACCCAATCCGACGACCGCTGTGGACTTCCACGGAGTGCGAAACCGTGGGTGGATATCGCCTGCCCACTTCCAGAGCAAGCCGTCATTGGCCATCGAATAAAACACACGCGATTGCCCCAGCAACATCACCAACATTACCGTGCTTAACCCGGCCAACGCGCCGGCGTTTACGACGTAACTGCCCCATTTGACGCCCGTTTCGCGAATGGCCAACGACACAGGCGCGCCAATGTTCAGGCGCGAGTAGTGCACCGTCGCGGTAAGCAACCCGGACACCGCGATATATAGGAAGGTGCATATGACCAGCGAACCCAGGATGCCGATGGGCATGTCCTTTTGCGGGTTGCGTGCCTCCTGAGCTGCGGTCGAAACGGCGTCGAAGCCGATGTAGGCGAAGAAAACGACTGCGGCACCTCGCAAGACCCCGGACCAACCGTATGCACCAAAAGCTCCAGTGTTCGGGGGCAGGAATACCTTCCAGTTCGCGTGAGCGAGGTCAGGGTGCTTCAGTACGAAAGGCAACGCGACAGCGATGAAAGTCAGCACTGCGGTGAGCTTCACGAACACAATGCCCGTATTGAAATTAGCCGATTCTTTGATGCCCACAATCAGGATGGTGGTGACAGCGAGGATGGCTAGGAACGCGATCAGGTTGAAGCTAGCGGTGGCGTGCGGCAGAGCCGCCAGCTGCTGGGCGGTCAAATTGAAAGTGCTGGCTGGTGCCCACCGGCCATCGACCATGACCCAAAGGGCTCCCGGAACGTCGCAAATCTGCGGCGGCAAGCTGATGCCGTAGTCCTGCAGGAACGCCACGAGCGTGCTGCTCCAACCGCTCGCAACTGTCGCAGCCCCAAACGCGTATTCCAGGATCAGATCCCAGCCGATGATCCAGGCAATAAGTTCGCCGAGCGTGGCGTAGCCATATGTATAGGCAGAGCCGGCGATAGGAATCATCGAAGCGAATTCGGCATAGCAGAGACCGGCAAAGACGCAGCCTGTCCCCGCGAGTACATAGGAGAGCATGATGGCTGGGCCAGCATAAAGAGCCGCCGCAGAACCGGTCAGCACGAAGATGCCGGCGCCGATGACAGCCCCGATTCCCAGCGTGATGAGGTTGACGGGGCCGAGCGCTCTTTTCAGGCAGTGCTCTCCTGTATCGGCAGCCTCTTTCATCAGTGTGTCGAGCGACTTGGTTGCGAACAAGGGGTTGCCCATGCAACTCCTCCTTTGGGGGTTGGCCCCAATCCTGTATTGCTGCCAATTTGGCCTTACGCATTGTAGGGGCGCAGCACGCCGCGCCCCTACAAAAAAATTCGCTTAATGCGCTGGTCCAGCCTTAGCGCTTCGCCGCGACCACCACGACCAGAGCAGATAGACAGGAACCCCAATCAACACGATCTCCAGACCCTTTCCCGCCGTTTGCGTCTGGTAAAGCAAGAGCACAAACATAATTGCGACAGCCGCAAAGATATAGAGCGCGGGAACAATCGGGTAGCCGAACGCCCGATACGGCCGCTCGGCATCCGGCCGTTTCGCACGCAGCACAAAAATCCCGATGATCGTCAGCACGTAAAAGAGCAGCGCGGCAAAGACAACGTAATTCAGCAAGTCACTGTAAAGATTGCCGTAGGTAACCGCGCCGACTGCGTCCACGCGCCGTGTCCTCAGCAGTATCAGGACGGCGATCCAAACGCCTTGATAAATCAACGCCGTGCCGGGGACGCCTTTCTTGTTCAGCACGCCAGTAGACTTGAAAAAGAGGCCATCCTTCGCCATGGCATAACTGACGCGCGCACCGGCCAGGATCAGCCCATTGTTACAGCCAAACGTCGAAATAATGATTGCCCCAGCCATGAGCATCGCCCCGGGGGGGCCAAAAATCGCGTTCAATGCTGCGCTGGCCACGCGGTCGTCAGGAGCGGTCTGGATCTGCACGAGCGGCAAGGTGCATAGATAGGCCAGATTCGCCAGACAGTACAGTGTGATCACGATGATCGTGCCGAAGGCCATCGAAAGCGCCACGTCGCGCTTTGGGTTTTTCACTTCCGCTGCCGTAAAGCCAATGTTGTTCCACGCGTCTGCAGAAAAAAGCGAACCGACTTGCGCCACTCCGTACGCCACAAACAATCCAAAAGTACCGCTAGCCGCGGTGACGGCTGGCACAAAATTCTTCAGGAAATTGGCCCCTGGCTCGATGGTCTGTGCGTTGCGAATCGTCCAGAAGTGGCTAAAATTCTCGGTGATGGCTCCCGCATTTCTCCCCACAAAAATTCCAAGAAAAATCAATCCCACGAGCGACAGCGTCTTCGCGCTCGTAAATACGTTTTGGATCAGCTTCCCAAGCCGCACTCCCAACGTATTGATGAACGTCAGGAACACGATCATCAGTACACCCACCAACTGCTGCACAGAAAGGCTGACGGCGTATTTCGAACCTAAAGCAATGGGGTGAACGATCCAGGCATTCGGTGATATCGCGGGCCATAGAACGCCCAAATAGCGGGCGAATCCAACAGCCACAGCCGCGATGGTTCCCGTCTGGATCACCAGGAAAAGCGTCCAACCGTAAAGAAATCCCCACAGCGGAGAATAGGCCTCACGCAAATAAACGTACTGACCTCCTGCGTGCGGGAATAATGCGGCCAATTCGCCATAAGAGAGCGCTGCCGAAATGGTCAGCAGTCCGGTGAGAATCCAGGTGAGCAGCAGTCCGCCTGCGGAACCCGTTTGCCGCGAAATATCTGCAGCCACAATGAAGATGCCCGACCCTATCATCGAGCCCACAACGATCATCGTGCCGTCGAACAACCCAATCGCGCGCACAAAACCAGGCTCCGATTTTGCCCGCGTGTCCGCGAGAGGATGTGTTGTCTCCGCCATTCGTCGAATGCCTCAGCCTGACGCCGCGTGGTTAGCGGTTCCCAACAGGTCGATGTATTGCCTCGCGCGCATCCCAGGCTCGCGAGCCCCGAGTATGTCGCTGATAACTGCCACGGAATCAGCCCCTGACTCGATTATCTCAGGCGCGCGCTGCAACGTGACGCCGCCAATTGCCACGATTGGTTTATCAGTTAGCGGTCTGACCTTCCGGATGAACTGCACGCCAACGACAGGATCGGGGTTTGCTTTTGTGCCCGTCGCAAAGATAGGTCCCACGCCGATGTAATCCGCGGAAGATGCAGCGGCCCGCTGGAATTGTTCAAGATTGTGCGTGGACACTCCGACAAGTTTCTCCGTCCCAACCACGCACCGCGCTTCCTCCACGCCCAAGTCTTCCTGGCCGACGTGAACACCACCTGCTCCTGCAAGGGCAGCGACATCGGGACGATCATTCACCACGAAGGAAACCTCCTGTGGTGAAAGTAGCGAAACCAGCTTTTTTGAGGATTCAAAAAGCTCCCGCGCGGACGCTCGCTTATTCCGGTATTGGAGCAACCGGACACCGGCGGTGGCAAGCTCTTGGACGCACTCTGTCTCGGGAACGGTAAGCAATGCTGCGTCTAATATCACATACAGCCGCGGTAGAACAAGGCGCTTCAACGTTTATTTTCCGTTCGTCCCGAGCAATCTCTCAATGAAGTGGGTATCAAACTTACCGGCGGCAAAATCCGGATCAGCCAGAATCCGGCGGTGCAGCGGTATCGACGTCTTTATCCCTTCGATGACAAACATCTCCAGCGCCCGCTTCATACGGCCGATGGCTTCGCTACGGTCGCGTCCTTTGACAATGAGCTTTGCAATCATCGAATCGTAGTAAGGAGGAATGACGGCGTCGGCATAAGCGGCGGAATCCACTCGCACGCCTGTGCCCCCCGGCGCCTGAAACGTGGTAATGCGCCCTGCGGACGGCACAAACGTCACTGGATCCTCGGCGTTAATCCGGCACTCGATCGCGTGGCCCGAGGGCATAATCGCTCCCGTGGCGTCTTCCATTTTCTCGCCTGCAGCAATGCGAATCTGCGCTTTGATTAAATCCACGCCGGTTACCAGTTCCGTCACGGGATGCTCGACTTGAATGCGCGTATTCATCTCGATGAAATACAACGCACCGTCTTGGTCCATGAGAAATTCCACGGTCCCGGCATTGGTGTAGCCGATTTTTTCCAGCGCTTTCACCACTTTGGCGCCAAGTTCCTTCCGCTGTTTGGGGTCCATGACCGGCGAAGGCGATTCCTCCACCAGTTTCTGGTGCCGCCGCTGGATGCTGCATTCGCGCTCGCCCAGATGCACCACTTTCCCATGCTGGTCGCCCAGGACCTGAAACTCAATGTGCCGAGGGTGCTCCAGAAATTTTTCCGCGTAAACATCCGGCGTGCCGAAGGCTTGCTGCGCCTCGCTGCGCGCTGTCTGGTAAGCGGAGAGGAGTTCATCCTGCCTGCGCACCACGCGCATGCCGCGGCCACCCCCGCCCGCGGAGGCCTTGAGAATCAGCGGATAGCCGATGCGCTCCGCTTCTTTCGCAAGCTGCTCTTCCCCTTCAACGACGCCTTCGCTCCCCGGAATGGTCGGTAGCCCGGCGGTCTTTACCTCCCGCCGCGCACGGTCTTTTTCGCCCATCATTTCGATGATTTCCGGCCGCGGCCCGATAAAGGTAATCTCCGACGCTTCGCAGACTTTGGCAAAGTTGGCGTTTTCTGAGAGGAACCCGTAACCCGGGTGAATCGCATCTACATTGGTGATTTCCGCGGCGCTGATCACTTGAGGAATGTTCAAGTAGCTTTCGCTGCTGCGCGCCGGCCCGATGCAAACCGCCTCATCCGCAAATCGAACATGGAGCGAGTTGCGGTCCGCTTCGGAATAAACTGCTACTGTGGATATGCCCAATTCCTTGCAGGCGCAGATGACCCGCAGGGCGATTTCCCCGCGATTGGCAACTAGGATTTTCTGGAACATGGTCTGGCGTGCCGGCTACTTTTTCCGGCTCGGACGAATGCCAAAGAGAGGCTGCCCATATTCAACCGGCTGTCCGTTTTCTACGAAGATTCGCATAACTTCGCCCGAGGCGTCGGACTCGATCTCGTTCATCAGCTTCATCGCTTCCACAATGCACAGGACCGTTCCCGCCTCCACATAGGTCCCTACTTTTACGAAAGCTTCCGTCCCGGGGCTGGGAGACTCATAGAACGTCCCGACGATTGGAGATTTGACCACATGTAGCTCTTCCGAGGAACGCGCCTCGGGAGCCGCGGCCGAAGCCCCGCTAGACGGTGCTGGGGGCGTCTCCAACGATCCCGGGACGATAATCTCAGGGGCGGCGACCGTTCGCTGGGGCATTGCTGGCACCACAGCTGAAGGCTTGCGCAGCCTTATGCTCAGATCACCCCGGGTGTATTCGAACTCTTCGAGATTGTGCTCCGTCATGAACTGAAAGAGCTGTTCGATCTGCTGGATTTCCGGATTGCCAAACGACGGACTGGGCTTGCTCGGCTTTTTGCGTTTCATGCCTTTTTAGATCTCAATGAAATCCCGCGGTGCGCGGGTTAGTACTTCCGTACGGCCGGCGTGAACGGCTAAATCATCCTCAATTCGTATCCCGCCGAGGCCTGCCGAATACACGCCCGGTTCAATGGTGATGACGTTTCCCGGCTCCAGGCGCCCCTTCTGCCCCCGCGCCACTCTGGGATCTTCGTGCACTTCCAGTCCAAGCCCGTGGCCCGTACTGTGGACAAAGAGATGATCCAGGTGATAACCAGCCAGGACTTGCCTTGCCGCTGCATCAACGTCCCCGCAGACCGCTCCGCTCTTTACCGCTGCGATCGCTGCCGTCTGAGCCGCCAAAACTGCTTCATACCACAGCCTGACGCGTTTTGGGGCCCGCCCCACGTACACTGTGCGGGTTATGTCGCTGCAATAGTGGCCGAGTATAACACCCAGGTCCAGCACGACCAACTCATTTTTCCTCAGTCGCTTGGCCGTGGGCCGCGCATGCGGCAACGCGGCGCGCTCCCCGAACGCGACGATCGTTTCAAACGCCGGTCCCGACGCTCCTCTCTTTCTCATCTGGTATTCGATCTCGGCTCCCAATTCAAACTCCCGTATCCCCGGTTTCAGCAGCCCAATGGCGGATTGCACCACTTCACCAGCAAGAATGGCCGCCCGTCGCATTTGTGCCAGTTCTGCCGCGTCTTTGCGCATGCGCAGGCTCTCTACTTTGCCCGAAGCCGGAACCCAGCGCACCCGCGCTCCGGTCGCTTTGCGAAGGCTGCCAAGTTGCCCGACTGTTACCTGTGTGGGATCAAACCCTACACGACGGAACCTGGAATCCTTTAAGAATTGGCCGACGGATTCAACCAGTGAACCTTTCTGTTGTAGGACGCGCACTCCCGACATCTCTGCCCGGCCCTGCACTATGAATCTTCCGTCCGTAATGAGGGTAGTGCCCTTCCCCGACACTAAGAGCGCACCAGATTCCCCTGTGAACCCTGTCAGGTAATACCAGTTCGCTGGGCTGGTTATTAACAACGCATCGATTCTCGCGTCAGGGAAATTTAAGGTGAGGTCGTGGCGTCGCCGATGCAAAAGTGTCTTCATAAATGAAACGAGGAGACTACAGTCTCCTCGTTTCCGTCCTCTTTTGAAAAGACAATCCCCAGAATTACCCGGGAATGATTCGCGGCGTTAAGAAGAACAGCAGCTCCTGGGATGATGTTGAGACAGCCGTACGCCTGAAGAGGTGTCCGATCAGCGGAAGGCTGCCAACCAGCGGAACTTGAGAAATGTCTGTGCGTTGCTGGGACACGATGATTCCGCCGATCACCACGGTTCCGCCATCTGCCACGGTCACCTTGGTTTCCGCGGCTTGCGTATCCAACGCCGGAACTCCCTGAACTCGTGGAATACCGGTGTCAATCTGCGTGTTCTCGACCACCACGTCCATGAACACTGTGCCCTCTGCGGTGATCTGCGGCGTGACTTCCAGTTTCAGCACGGCGTCTATGAACTGCACAGAGATCGTGTTATTGATTGTCGTCTGAATGGGAATCTTGGTTCCCTGCTTGACTGTCGCCCTCTCGTTGTTCTGCGTGATGACCTTGGGCTTCGACAGCAGCTTGCCGACTCCCTTCGCCTCTGCCGCGCTAATCATGAAATCTATCGCGAAGTTGGGCGAGGTAAAAAGGTAGCTTAAGCCGCTGGTGGGCGTAGACGCACCAAGGTTCGTCACCAAAGGCATCTGAACGTTCGAAGGTGTCGGCGTGCCCGCTGATACCGGTGGCGAACCGAACGTGAGCGCTGGCGATGTGGATATGCCAGGGAGTATCGTGCGAAAGATCGGGCTGGCCCCTACGGCCGAGTTTCCGCCGATGATATTGTTGCCGGCGGACGTCGCAAACGCGAGTTGCGTGCCGATATCCCGCGCGAAGGAACGCGACGCCGAAACCACGCGCGCCTCGATTTCCACTTGCTGCGACTTGCGGTCCAGATTGCGGATCAGGTTATCGATCGTCGGGATGACCGACGGAATATCACGAATGATGAGCTGGTTCGAACGGTCGTCATACAGAATGTCGCCGCGCGAACTGAGGAATTTCTTCAGCGTCGGCGCCAGGGTCGCCGCTTTTGCATAGCTCAATACACGGGGCACGGTCACCGGGGTGACTGCTTCGGCTTGCGCCTTCTCCAGATCCCGCTGCGTTTCGGCTTCCGTCTTGAGAGTGGCGCGTGTCGCGATGCGTAGCACGTTGCCGTTCAATTGCTTGTCGAGGCTGTTATTCTGCAGCACGATGTCCAGCGCCTGATCCCATGGCACTTCATCCAGCACGATCGTGAGACTCCCCTTGACCGCCGGATCCAGGACCACGTTCAGTCCGCTGATCTCGTGAATCAGCCGAAAGAAGTCCTTCAGGTCCACATCCTTCAGGTTTACGGAAATCGGTTCACCGGTGTACTTGCCCGCTGGAGTAGCGGTTGCCGCCGGAGCCTGCGCTGCCGACGATGCCGCCATTGTGCTGGCCGCCGTAGTTGCCTGCTGCACCGCTTGCTGGGCCGCCTGTTGGGTGGAATCCGGACGGACAGGCTCTTTCCTCTCGCTGAACGATGCCAGAGTGAATGAGGGCTGGGTCAGTTCGCTTGGCAAAGCGAAGCGAGGAGCGGAAATCTTCAAGTCCTTTGACGCGCGGCCCGCTGCTGCGCGAGGTGCCGCTCCGCGGTAATCGAATTCCGGCCGCGACTTCTCATTTTGCTCTGATGTCAACGTCGCCGCGCTTGATGTCGTCACCGGAGTCGTTGACGGGTTTTCAAAATAGATCACCACGGCGTCGCCGTCGCGGGCAACCCGGTACGGGGTCACCGTCGTAAGATCCACCACTACCCGCGCGACGTCCGGCCGGTATTGTCCGATGCGCACTCCGCGTACTGGGGCGGAAATCCCCGGGATCACCGTTTTCTCGACGGCTAGCCGCGCTCCCGCAAAGTCCAGCACCAGGCGCTCGGGGTTCTGCATGCGGCCGGCGTGAACGTCGAGCCGTCCTTCGCCTTCCACGCGCACAGCCGACCGTTCCGGCGCTTGCGTAATGGCAACGCTGGAGATAACCGCGCCGGCCCCCGTCGCGCTAGCGGGCGTCTGCGCTAGCGCTGGGCTGGTCGCCAGTGCCATGCTCGCAAGGATCAGGTAGCCATGCCGAAGGGCCGGCCAATTCGTCTTCATTGCAGTTCTCCTGGACTGGAGTAAATTCGTTTGTTCACTTGACGTTCGACGGGCTTTCCAAAGGCGTCTTTTCCTTCTTCATGGAAGGAAACGCTATCCATCGAAATTTTTTCCACGCTGCCGTCATACAGACGGTCGCCTTCCCGCAGGAAATACGTGCGCGCTTGCGGATTCGAAACCACTGCGATCATCCCATTCGGCGAACGCACGATGCCGTCAAGCCGCAGGGTGCTCACCTGCAAACCCAGTTTGCCCGGTGGCAGATTCGGCGTTCCCCCTTTGTTCTGCCTGCCGACCAACGATTCGAAGGGATCCCGCCGAGCCTGTTTGATTTCGCTCTCAGCGGCCGCTGGTGCGGTTCCCGGAGTAGACGGCTTTTCCACTGCCCTCTTGGTCGCCGGTCTCTTTGCAGCTTTGCCCTTGCCCGCCGTCTTCGTGGCTGGCTTAGCTCCAGCCTTGGCTGGAGGAGCGCCGGCTGGTGTCGCCGCTGGTCCTGCCGGTTTGGCGGCTGGCGTCGCCGGCTTGCCCTGCGCCGGTGCCGCGGGCTTGGTCGCTTGTGGTGTGGGCTTGGTCGCCGCTGGCGTTGCAGGCTTGGCCGCTTGCTGCGCGGGCTTGGCGGAATCCGGCGGTGCTGACTTCGCAGTGCTGGGCGTGGACGGCTTCGCCTGCGCCCGCAATCCGGGCGCTGCTGCCGCAACCAAAATCCCTAGTCCGAGAGTTATCGCTGAACGCATAGTTCGCTCATTCCCGCTCAGGGTTTCCCAGCCGCACCGGCTGCAGGCTTGGCTCCGGCTGCCGGAGCCGCACTTGTATCGGCGGGCTTGGTAAAGAATGTTGTTGCCGTGAAAATTCCAGACACCGTTGTCCCTGGACGCACCGCGTACTTCGTCCCTTTTGGCTTATCCGGATCGTCAAACGTCAGGTCGCCCACGTTGATAATCCGTGACAGGCGGCCCAGTCTTCCGAAAAAATCCAGGATGTTGAAGTACGGGCCGTCGGCCTGCACCTCGAAAGGCATTTCGTAGTGATATTCCTTGGGAACCACGGCCTGCGCCGTCAACCGCCGGATTTGCACGTTCGACGCGCTCGCCGCTCCCTGCAACAGCCGGATAAACTCGTCCGTCTCTTTTTCTTCCGGCACGATGGTTTTCAACGTATCCAGTTGCTTGGATAGCGCGTCCATCTGCTGCTTCAATTCTCCGTAGCGCTGCTTGTAGACCTGTAGTTGCGTGACTTCCTGATTTAGTTTCGTGCGTTGCTGGACGGCGGCGTCGACTTCGTCCCGTTCCCGCGCGATCGGCGACCCCGGCACGTAAACCCCTACCAGAACCAGCACCACAGCAACTGCCGCAGCCACCAGGGCCTGCATAATCACGGACATGTCTTGAAGTGGATTGGCCATGGCGCCCTCTTATCCTTTCTTCGCCGGCGCCTTCGCAGCCACAGCGGGAGCCGGTGTATTGGCCGGCCGCGCCTGCATTGCGGGGGGCGGAGTGATTTCAGCTGAAATCTGGAACACGAAGGTCTGCACGGCCGTGTTCTTATCGTCCTGTTTCGTTTCCTTGATTTCGACTTTCTGGAAATAGCCGGAGCGCTTCAGCGCTGTTATGAAGTTCGCAACTGCGTTGACGGACGCGGACGAGCCTTCCATCGAAAGCACGCTCCCCTTGCGCACCATCTCGGTGAGCCACAGGTTTTCGGTCCGCGATACGGTGTTAGCAACCATGTCCAGCAGTTCCTGCCCGCCCGTACGGTCACGCTGCAGCTGCTCGATCGTCGAGACGCGCTGCTGCAGGATGGCTTTTTGCTTTTCGAACGTTTCCACTTGCAGCTTGGTCTGCTCCAGCTCCGTTTTCTGCGCCGTCAGTCTCTTGATTTCCGCATTTTCCTTGTTCAATTGTTGCTGCCAGGTGTAGTAGAAAAATCCCAGAACCAGAACGCCGAGAATCACCCCTGCGCCTATGAACAGCGTCGGAAGCGCCCCACCACCGCCGGTATCTACCGTCGAAGCACGCCGTGAGGCCTTCGGCCTGATTTGTCCAAGAAGGTTTATGCGGATCATGGCTAGTCGAAGCTCCTCAGCGCCAGACCTACGGCAATGGCCAGCCGCGGCGCCATTTCGCGAATCTGGTCGTCACTGTGCTTGCCGGGATCAATCATCACTTTGCGAAATGGATTCAACTCTTCCACCGGCATTGCAAATTCTTCCCGCAGTAAATCCACCAGGCCCGGAACGCGCGCTGTTCCGCCCGCCACTACGATTCGCTGAATGTTCTCGCCGCTGGCCGTGGCCCGGAAGAAATCGAAAGTCTTTTGAATTTCCAGCGTCAGAATGTCCGAAACGCTCCGCAGTATCTGTTGTTTCTGCTCGTCCGTCACGCTCGGCAGCGAATCGCCTCTCTTCAACCGTTCCGCGTCCTCGAAGCTCAGGTCCAGTTCTTTCTGCAGGGCGTCCGTGTACTGGTTGCCGCCCACGCTGACGTCACGCGTGAACAGCGGCACTCCGCCGCGCACGATGTTAATGTTCATCACGCTTGCGCCGATGTTCAGCAGCGCCACCGTCTGTCCGGCATCCGGCTCATAGTTGACTTCAAAACAGTTCTGCAACCCGAACGCGTCAATGTCCACCACTACTGGCGTCTTTCCCGCCTGCGCCAACACGTTGGTGTGGTTCAGAATCTTGTCCTTCTTCACCGCCACCAGCAGAACGTCCATCTGCGAGTCCATCGACTCCAGCAGTTGATAGCTAAGGTTCACGTCCGCGATGTCGAACGGAATGTGCTGGCTGGCCTCGGAAGGGATCCGGTCATAAAGCTCTTCCTCGGTCATCAGCGGCAGCGGCACGCGCTTGACGATCACCGAGTGCCCTGAAACCGAGGTCGCCACATTCTTGGTCTTGACCCGCTGCGCGTCGAAAATCTTGCTAATCGCGTTGGCAACCTGCGGCGCGTCCATGATCGCGCCGTCCACCACCGTATCCGGTGCCAGCGATTCCATGCCGAAGCTCACCAACTCATACCCGGACTTAGTTGATTTCAGCTCTACGGCCTTGATCGAGCTGGATCCGATGTCCAGTCCCACGAGTTGCCGGCTCTTTTTTCCCAGTCCCAACATTTCGCCGCCTCTTTCCCTTTTTCCCGCCCAAACTAACGGCGTCTCGCGGTCGCCTGGCTCATTTTCCGTTCCATCCAGCGGTCCAGGATCGTTTTACGCAGTTTCCAACGGTTGCCGAGTTTAAACGCGGGAATTTCGCCCTCCGTGATGTAACGGTACAGGGTATCCGGGGAGATTCCCAGATACTGCGACGCCTGCCGCACATTCATCACTTCGCGCGATTCGCTCACGAGGAACGCCACCCCGGCATCCAAATGAACTTCTAAATTTAAACTACCGTGAGTTGCGCCGACCTGCGCTTACGGAGGTTGGAGGGCGCAACCCGTGGAAGCTTTATGACATTCTATCACTCCGACCGTCAAGGGAATCTATAGGGCTGTTGTCCTAACAATACGGGTAGTTCTAGGCAATTCGGGGGGTATTCGCCGGTAGTACCTACCCAGGTTGGGGGCCATGTCCGGCAATGCCACAATTAGTTGTGGTTTCGCCTTTTCCTTTCGCTGTCCACAGGGACGGTTATCCTTTGCAACCAGCGCCGTTTGCTCGAAAAAGTACTACTCGCGCCTTACGCTTGCGAACCTATTTTCTTCTTTATTTTTTGTCGTCGCGTGAAATCGCCCCGCGCACCAAGCCGCTCGCGGCTTTCGCCAGCATCGGTTTTTCCTCCTATTTATCCACCGCCAGCGATTTCCAGAGCGCACTAACCCTCTTTTTTGTCTCTTCATCCATCAATATTTCATCCGGCCACGGCCGCGTGAATCCTTCCGATGCCCACTTGCGCGTCGCGTCAATCCCCATCTTCGATCCGAAGTCTTGCATCCGCGCCGCGTGATCCAGCGTATCCATTGGCCCCATTGAAAACTGCACGTCCCGCTCCGGATCGAGCGCGCAAAGTGTCTTCCAAACCACTTCACTGTAGTTGTGAATATCCACGTCGTGGTCCACCACTACAATCACTTTCGTAAACATCGCCTGCCCCAGCGACCAAATCGCATTCATGATCTTCCGCGCATGCCCCGGATACGACTTCCGAATCGCCACGATCATCAGGTTGTGAAAAATTCCTTCGGCCGGCATCGCCACATCTACGATTTCCGGATACTGCATCTTCATCACCGGCAGAAATACACGCTCCACCGCATACCCCATATAGAAGTCTTCTTGCGGCGGCGGACCCACCACCGTCGTCAAATAAATCGGCTCTTTCCGCCGCGTCACGCATTCCACGTGAAAAACCGGGAACTCCCCTTCGAGTGAATAAAAGCCCGTGTGGTCTCCGAACGGGCCTTCCGTGCGCATTTCATTCAAGCTAACGTAGCCCTCCAGCACAATCTCCGCGTTCGCAGGCACTTCCAGATCATTCGTTTCGCAGCTCACCATCTCGACGGGCTCGCGCCTCAAAAATCCTGCGAACATCATCTCGTCCAGGTCCGGCGGAATCGGCAGCATCCCGGAAAGCGCCGTCGCCGGATCGGCGCCAATCGCCACGCTCACCGGAATTCTGCCTTCGGGATTCTTGGCTCGCGCTCGCCGAAAATGCTCCGCTCCATGCTTTTGCGTTTGCCAGTGCATGCCCGTCGTCCGCTCGTCGTAAATCTGCATCCGGTACATCCCCACGTTTCGCTTCCCCGTCTCCGGATTCCTCGTGAACACCAGCGGAAACGTGATGAACCGCCCTCCATCCTGCGGCCAGCATTTCAGAATCGGGAATTCCAAAAGGTTGACGTCGCTTCCCTTCTGCACAACTTCCTTGCACGCCCCCGTCTTCACGCTCTTCGGGAAAAACGAACCCAGCTCCGCCAGTTTCGGCAGCATTTTGACCTTGTCGAAAAATCCCTGTGGCGTCTCCATCTTCAAAAACCCCTGGATGCGCTCCGCCACCTCATCCAGCTCGTTCACTTCCAACGCCAGCGCCATCCGTCGCACGCTTCCAAACGCGTTGATTAGCAGCGGATGCCGCGATCCCTTCGGCTTCTCAAACAGCAACGCCGGGTTATTTGGTAGGACAGGCATTCCTGCCTGTCTCTCCGGGTGTCCGTTTTTTTTGTCCCGCATGACCCGTTGCACCACCTCGGTAATCTCCAGCTCCGGATCGACTTCCGCGCGAATGCGCCTCAATTCCCCTTCCTTCTCCAGCTTCCGCACAAACTCCCGCAAGTCCGCGTATGCCACCGTGCTCTCCTGTCCCGCCGAACTCTATCATGAACGCCCCCCGTTCCCGCCCAAGTCGAGCTTGCCTACCACTGACCCGCGTGTTTCAGTAGCCAGACAGCCAGTGCCAAAATCCCGTTGTAGTGGCGTCGCTTCAGCGCGTCCCACCTTGCTTTTGACTTTCCCTTGTGCGGGCGCAGAATTGCTGCGCCCTAGCTGCCCGGACGCCTGCAAACACTCTGTCGTTTCGACCAAGACTTCCGCATCGAGCGGTTTTTGCACATCCCTCTCGCTTTCGGCTTCCAACTCCTAATCGCATTCTCACTCGCGCTCGTTTCACGCTGACACAATCTGTCTCAGACTGAGCAAATTCGCCGTCAACCTATCGCCTACGCAATTTCGACCTCTCCGCTGACACTTTCTAAACGCTGTATTTACTGAGGCTTACGGACGCCCTCCACGCATCTTCTGTTCAGGGTCCAAGAATCGGTTGGCATCGCAATTGCACTTCCCTGTCACAGGCGTCTGCGCACACGTGGTCCGTGCGCTCATGCCCTGGCACGCAGTTCCATTGCCTTAAGAAGCTTCGCCACCTTATCTGGAGGAAGGTCGCAAACGTAACTCACACCAGCAAATAGTTCATATCAGTCGCCGCTGGCTCATCGACCCGACAAACCGCCCACCATGCTAAATGTACTTCATAACATCCGGCTTGATTATCTGTCCTGCATTCTGACCGTTCTCGCCACTGTGCTCATTGGCAAGAAACTCTGGCAAGGCTGGGTCGTCGCCGCCGTCAATAGCGCCGTCGTCTGTGTCATCGGCGTTCGCACCGCCCAATTCGGATTTGTTCCCGCCAACCTTCTCTGCATCGCCCTCTACACCAGCAACCTCGTCAACTGGCGCCCCAAAAAGCAAAACCAGTAGTTCACACGTAGCCAGCGTTGTGAATGGCGTTTGTCGGGCCGTGACGGCTTGGCATCTTTAGGAACCCTTGTTACGTGTGCGCTTGCGGAAGCTGCAGCAAAGATCGACGTTACGCTTGTACCCATGTGGGATTGAGCCGACACCTGCTATCCCTCAGCATTCAAACCACTTAAAGTTAATCCTTGGCATATGTTACCGATGTGCTATAATGGGTTAGTCAATCCGGCACGATCCGTGTGTCTGCCCGCCACAGCCTCTGTGATCGTAGATCCCGACCCGTCGGGACCGCAGATTCCGACCTCATCGGAAAGGAACGCGTCCGCGAACGTGAGTCCCAGTCTCACAGTCCTTCCATCACCTTCAGAATCGGCCTAGCTCGTCCAGTTACTTTCGTACAAAGACGTCGCACTTGTAACCCATTTGGATGCAACATTTACAAGACTTCCCGCAAGTGTTGCAAACAAGAGACTTACACAAACGCTAGCCCCCTTAGATTCACTTACACAAAACCGGGGGCGGGCACCGCCCTCTCATTCGCACTCGCCACTGCTTCCCCTCAGCTATACTCTCCACGCCGGAGGAGCCCCCTTGCTCGAAGTCGCCAAAAGTATCTTGCTCATCCTCAGCGCCCTATTCCCAATCGTGAATCCCCTCGGCGGCAGCCCCGTCTTTCTCGCCTTGACGCGAGACTACCCTTGTCCCATGCGCCGCGTCTTGGCGCGCCAAGTCGCACTGAACAGTTTTGTTCTGTTGATCGCCTCGTTCCTCATCGGCACTCACATTCTTCATTTCTTTGGGATCTCCATTCCCGTCGTGCAGGTCGGCGGTGGTCTGATCGTCATTTCCAATGGCTGGACTATGCTGAAAAGCAAAGAGACCGTGGATCGCGGGCCGGAGGTCCAGAAAAAAGTGAATCCCAATGACGTTTTCCGCAGCGCCTTCTACCCGCTCACTCTTCCGCTCACCGTTGGACCGGGTTCCATCTCCATGGCCATCACGCTTGGTGCCAACGAACCGCATCATCTCGGCCCGAACCTGCTTGCAATTCTCGCCGCGGTTATCGGTTCGGCTCTCGTGGCGGCGAGCATCTATATTTGCTACGGCTTCTCCGACCGTCTCGCCGCCATCATCGGCGAAAGTGGCATGAGCATCATCCTGCGGCTTTCTTCTTTTCTTCTCGTTTGCATCGGCGTCCAGATTCTTTGGAATGGCGTAAGTACCTTGATTCGCTCGTTGCACGGAGCCGGAGCCTGAGACTGCCCCATCGAGCTTGGTGTATCATGGAATTTCGCCACCGAGATGAGACCCGAAGCACTGAATTTCATCGTGTGCCCCAATTGCGCGGGCGAATTAGCTTTGAGCAGCGATGCGCAGCGTGCCGACGAGGACGGTCACATCATGGCTGGCACCCTCGGCTGCTGCGGTTGCTCTTCGCAATTTGCGATTCGCAACGGCGTGCCGATTTTGCTGCCCGCCAATCTCGCGGGTGTCAAACTCGAAACAGCTTCGCGTTTTGCCGAAGAGTGGACTCGCTGGAGCGATCTTCGCGACTACTATGAACAGGAGTTCTTCGACTGGGTTGCCCCGCTGACTGCCGCGGATTTCGCGGACCACCTTGTCTTTGAGGGCGGCTGCGGGAAAGGACGCCACACTGCCATCGTCGCTTCACACGGGGCAAAAGCGATTGTGTCGCTGGATTTGGGCGAGAGCGCCTTCGTGGCCTTCGCGCACACGCGCCAATTCCCAAACGCCCACGTAATCATCGGCGATTTGTTGAATCCGCCCGTGCGCGCAGTTTTTGAATTGGCTTTTTCCGTCGGTGTTTTGCACCATTTGCCCGATCCTGCTGCTGGTTTTGTGAGTTTGGCTTCGCGAGTTCGCGAAGGCGGGCGCGTCGCCTTCTGGGTTTATGGCCACGAAGGAAACGAATGGATCACGCGATACGTCGATCCGGTGCGCAAGGCGATCACTTCGAAATTGCCGGCACCATTTCTACGAATCGCCGCCGTTCCGCCTTCCGTCGCGCTTTGGGCGGTCATAAAGCTTTTCTATCGCCCGCGCGCCAACGGAAAAGGCCCGTCAAAACTTCCGTACGGAGATTATTTTGCCGCGCTCTATCACTATCCGTTCGACGAAATTCACGCCAACGTTTTCGATCAACTGGTCACGCCGGTCGCCTACTATTTACGCGAAGACGAAGTCCGTCCCTGGCTGGCATCGGGATTTCGGGATGCCATGCTGCGCTCGCATCGCGGATACAGTTGGACAGGACTTGCGACCGTGTGGCGAAGTAAAGCAGCTGTTGCCGATTAGCATGCAGAAAACAAGACTTCCGCGGCCTCAGCGTTGCACCTCCGCGAGGGCAACGGCTACAATCGAAGTTCGGATCTTTTGCACACTTTCAATTCGCCCGACTGAATGGTCGGCGATTCGGCCAGATTTTGCTGGATCGTGCGGTGCAACATTTCCGTCCGCGCATTGCGGTGCGTGGCAGTGAGCGGCGGAACGCCATTCTCCCGAAGCTCATCGTGATGACAGAAGAGCGCCTCCACATTCGAGCGGCGCTCCGCGAGGTACAAAGAGTTGTGCGGAATTGCAGGATTCACGCATAAAAACTGGGCGCCGCCTCCGAACCGCATTCGGGAAGCAACGGCAACATTGCTCCACCGGGGGCCAGACCAGCAAGGCGTTTTTCAATCCAGTTTTTTTTCAGCGGGCGCGGCGCGCCTGAAAATTATTGACCTGGATTCCGGCAACCAGCCGATTCTCTCCGAGGATGGGGATTTCGGAATCGCGTTCAACGGCGAAATTTACAACCACGTCGAAATAAAAAATGAACTGGAAAAGCTCGGGCATCGTTTCGAGTCGCACTGCGACACGGAAACCGTTCTTCGCGCGTTCATGCAGTGGGATAAGGAATGTTTTTCGAAATTGCGGGGAATGTTTGCCGTCGCATTGTGGAAGAAGTCCTCGAGACGACTGGTTCTGGCGCGCGACCGCATGGGAATCAAACCGCTCTACATCATGCGCCAAGGCGAAGATCTCTTTTTTGGCTCCGAGCTGAAAGCTATTTTTGTTCATCCGGAAATCGAACGGCGGCTGAGCTTGCATGGCCTCGATTGTTATCTCTCGCTGAACTACGTGCCCTGCCCGTGGACGCTCGTGGAGGGAATCGAAAAACTTCCGCCGGGATGCTGGATGGAGTGGATTGACGGAGAGATGTCTTCGGACGCTTATTGGAAACTGCCTTTCACCCATGAATCCAATTACACGCTGGCGTCCGCAAAAGAAGAACTGGACAGCTTGCTGCAGCAATCCGTGCGCGAGCACATGATTTCCGACGTTCCGCTGGGGATTTGGCTCAGCGGCGGAATGGATTCGACGACCATTCTGCACTACGCATCGGGGGCCACGACTTCCCAACTGAAAACATTCTCGATTTCATTTCGAGGAAGGAGTTTTGACGAGACCACGTTCATTGACCGCGCCGTGCGGCAGTACCAGACGGACCATCAGGAGCTGGACCTAACTCCCGCGCAAGACTTGTGCGGAGCAATCGAGGAATTTGCCTATTATTCCGACGAGCCAAGCGCGGATGCGGGTTCTTTGCCGGTCTGGTTTCTCTCGAAGTTGTGCAAGTCCAAGACCACTGTGGCCTTGAGCGGTGAAGGCGCCGACGAGCTCTTCGGCGGATACATTACCTGCCGCGCTGACATGCTTGCCAAATGGGCACGGCGAATGCCGCGCGCGCTCCTGCATGCGGCTCTGGCCGGAGTCCGTCAATGGCCCGTTTCGGACGAAAAAATCAGCTTTGAATATAAATTGAAACGATTCCTGGAGGGCAGCCTGCTTGCGCCAAAGCAGGCTCACGTCTACTGGAACGGAACTTTCTCCGACAAGGAAAAGCAATCGCTGCTTCGACAGCCGCTTCCCGCGGCGTTCCACAATCTCCTGGATGAAGTTGACGACTTGCCGAAAACCCAAGACGCTTTGGCAAAGTTTCTGTGGTTCGATCAGAAGTATTATCTGGCCGACGACATTTTGGTGAAGAGCGACCGCATGAGTATGGCTCATTCCGTCGAAGTACGCCCGCCGTTCCTCGATCATCGCATCGTGGAGTTTGCCGCCAAACTGCCAGCGCACCTGAAGATTCGCGGCTCGCAACAGAAATTAGTCCTGAGCGAAATGCGCAAAGACAAGCTCCCCGCCTCCATCCAGGCCGGCAAGAAAACCGGTTTTGATATTCCAGCGCACGAATGGCTCCGCGGCCCACTGCGTTCGATGCTGGTTGAATCTTTGCGCGAAGGAACGGCGGAATACGGCCAGCTCTTTCGGGAGGGCGCCATAGAAAACTTTTTGGCCCGGCACCTGGAGCGAAAAGCCAACGTCGGGTATCACCTTTGGGGCTTGATGGTCCTTTTTCAATGGATGAAAAGATGGCGAATACAAGCGACGTCAAGCTCGACGACGCAAGCGTTCTTACAAGTAAAAGCTGGCTCATTTACCTAATCGTCGCCCTGGTCGCCGGAGCGATCTACCTGGGTTGCAGCGTTTCGCCGCCGTCGCTGATGGACGACGTCGACGGCGCTGTAGCACAAATCGCAAGAAACATGGTTTCTTCTGGCGATTGGGTGACCCCGCGCGCCGACCACATCGCGTTCCTCGAGAAACCCGCCATGTTTTATTGGCCGATTGCCGTTTCGTTCAAGATTTTCGGCGCTCATGACTGGGCGGCGCGCATTCCCTTCGCGCTTTCAGCGATTGGACTGGCCTGCCTGACCTGCGCGGTCGGCACGTGGGCGTTCAGCCGGAAAACAGGTTTGTGCGCGGGACTGTGCATGGCCACGTGCGTCGGACTCTTCCTATTCACACGAATTGTTATTCCGGATGTGACGCTGACGCTGACGATCGCGCTGGCGATGTGGGCATTCCTGCGGGCGCTCGATGAAGAGGAGGCGCATCCGCGGTTCTGGGCCTTGGTTCTCGCCGTCAGCTTGGGAATTGGCGTGCTGCTAAAAAGCTTGATCGGCGCGGTTTTCCCAATCGCTATCGGATTGCTCTATCTTTTCCCGACCAAGCAATTGTTTGTCGCTCGAACCTGGAAACGACTGCGCCCAATCAGTGGGTTCTTCATCGCGATGGCGATTGCCGCGCCGTGGCACATTCTAGCCACTATTCGCAATCCGCCTTATTTCTCGTTTTCTTTGCATGGCGGCCCAGGGGAGTACCACGGCTTTCTCTGGTTCTATTTCATCAACGAGCAGGTCCTTCGTTTTCTCAATCTGCGGTATCCCCGCGATTACAATACCGTGCCTCGGTTATGGTTCTGGCTGTTCCACTTTCTGTGGCTTTTTCCTTGGAGCGTCTACTTCCCAGCCGTCGCAAAGCTTTCTTTTAAACCCATCGACCGCGCGGGCCGCGCACGTCTGCTGGCGATTTGTTGGATCGGATTTATCCTGGTCTTCTTCACTTTTTCCACGACGCAGGAATATTATTCGATGCCTTGCTATCCGGCGATGGCCTTGCTGCTCGGCTCAGCGATGGCCGAGGGCGGTGATTGGATCCGGCGTGGAACTCGTGTTCTCTCGGTGGTCACCGGCTGCGCGGGGCTCGCTTGCATTACGATTTTCTTTCTGGTGCGTAACCTTCCCGCGCCGGGCGACATTTCTTCGGCGCTTGGCCATCATCCCAGTGTTTACACGCTTTCTCTAGGACACATGATGGACCTTACCTTCGATTCCTTTGCCTATCTTCGCTTACCGCTGGCAGTCGCGGCGATCGCGTTGCTCGGAGGCGCGCTTGCGACGATGAGGTGGATTGGTTTGCGTTCTTTCCTGGCGGTGGCGCTGATGATGGTCGTTTTTTATCATGCGGCTCGTCTCGCCCTGGTGGTGTTCGATCCATTTCTGTCGTCGCGCCCATTGGTAGAAGCGCTTCTCAAATCTCCCGATGGAAAGCTGATCGTAAACCATAACTACTGGACTTTTTCTTCGGTCACGTTTTATTCGAATCGCGACGCGCTGAACTTGAACGGACGCTACTTCAATCTTGAATACGGATCGTATGCTCCGGGCGCCCCAGACGTTTTTATCGACGACGCGCAATTCAAAGGTCTTTGGTTCGGGCCGCAGCGCTATTATCTTGTCGCTTACGCATCCGAGCTGGAGCATTTCAAAGGCCTGGTGGGTCGAGACTACCTGAATATTGTCGCGGCCAGTGGCGGCAAAGTGCTATTGACCAACCACGCGTTGGGACAAGCCCGCCCGACCGAGGGGATACCACGTTTGTCAGCAGCATTCAAAAACCAGCTTGCAAAGCCCTTGATCTATAGGTAAAAAAGAAAAGTCCAGTCCAAAGCCGTTTTTTACAGTACCCCTACGTGCGCGGCTGCGCATCTAAGGAGAGTCAGCCGGTCACAGTTCGGATTGCCTTAGAAATTCGGAAATGGATTTGCCCTGAGGAGGGTACATGAAGATCGCCGTGCTCGGTGGGGACGGCTACTGCGGTTGGGCTACAGCTCTGTATTTGTCACAAAGAGGCCATTCGGTCGCCATCGTTGACAACTTCTTGAGACGGCTTTGGGACCATGAGCTTGGCGCGCAAACGCTGACTCCGATTCGTCCGCTGACGGATCGCGTCAAAGTGTGGCAAGACCTGACGGGCAAAACTATCGAGTTGTTCATCGGCGACGTTGCCGACTACGACTTTCTGGCTTCGGCTTTCAAGTCCTTCGAACCGGAAGCGGTGGTCCATTTCGCGGAGCAACGCTCGGCTCCCTATTCGATGATGGACCGCAAGCACGCCGTCTTTACACAGGTCAATAACGTGGTTGGCACGCTAAACGTGCTGTTCGCCATTCGCGAATTCCTGCCGGATTGTCACCTTATCAAGCTGGGAACCATGGGCGAGTACGGCACGCCCAACATCGACATCGAAGAAGGCTACATCGCGATCGAACACAACGGTCGCAAAGACGTGGTTCCCTTCCCCAAGCAGCCCGGGTCCTTTTATCACCTTTCGAAGGTGCACGACAGCCACAACATTATGTTTGCCTGCAAGATTTGGGGAATTCGCGCGACGGATCTGAATCAGGGCGTAGTCTATGGAACGATGACAGAGGAAACCGCGCTTGATGAAGCGCTGATCAATCGATTCGACTACGACGACGTCTTTGGCACGGTCCTCAACCGTTTTTGCGTGCAGGCGGCCATCGGACAGCCGCTGACGGTCTACGGCAAGGGAGGGCAAACACGTGGATTTCTCGATATTCGGGATACGGTCCGCTGTATCGAGATTGCTTGTCACAACCCAGCGGCCAAAGGCGAGTGCCGCGTTTACAACCAGTTCACCGAACAATTCTCGGTGTTGGATCTGGCCCGAATGGTGGAATCCGCCGCAAAGAAGCTTGGCGTAACGGTAGAGATCGATCACATTCCCGACCCTCGCGTAGAGGCGGAGCAGCACTATTACAACGCCAAGCATTCGAAGCTCATCGACCTTGGCTTGCGGCCGCACAATCTGACGGATTCGCTGCTAGACTCGCTAATGAACATCGCCATGAAGTACCGCGACCGTGTCGACGCCTCACTGATACTGCCGCAGGTTAACTGGCGCGAGCCGAAGAACAGCCGTCGCATGCAGATGAGCTTGCCTGGAAAATCTTCCTTAGCGGAACCGCGCGCGGACCTTGCGACTTCGGCGGTCGCAAGAGGTAAAAAAGCGTAAGACTCTGCTCCGACAGACTTTCAATGAGGGGGACTCTGGGCGGCGCCCGGAGCGGCGGGCACGAGCATGCCCTCTTGAATCCTGTAATCGACGTTGCGCCAGCGAATGCTGCTGCGCCCGAACGTCAACAGCCAGATTACAAAGGCCGTGGCATCCCAGACCAGGATGAGGGGCATCCAGGTCCAGCGCGCTTTCTGGCGTAATCCCCAGACCCCAACCAGCCACGTCATCGCCACGCGGAAGGCCAAATAGGCGCCGACATAGGACAGGCCAATCGCCGCGGGATGAGTCAGCGCGACCGCAAGACTCCACGGCAATCCCTGCGTGAAAGCAAGGCCCACATGTCCCCAAGGACGCATATGGCGCATGACGGTCATCCAACGGAGACGCTTGCTGAAAAGTGCGCGTGGCGAATCATAGTCCGGTACGGTGTGCACGGCGTAAGGAAGCAGCTCGACTTCAAAGCCCTGCTCCGCAATCAACCGACCGACGAGAAGATCATCGGCCGGACGGTTCTCGATGGCCTGGTAGCCGCCGAAGCCGGCGAGGCGGGCGCGAGTCGTGGCGATGGTCTGTCCAAGAGCGAACTTGATTCCATCGAGCTGGCGGGCCACGAAAATCCCAGGATAAAAATCGGAATACATGCCGACGGACTGAAGATGTTGGGTGAATGTTTTGTCCTGAGTGGAGACGTAGATGCAAGTCACTCCGCCGACTTTGGGGTCGCGCAGCGGGGCCACGACGGTGCGCAAATAGTTTGGCTCGACGCGAACGTCGCTGTCGTTGATGACCAGCACTTCGTTGCGGGCTTCGTTCACCATGCGGACGAGTTTGGCGACTTTGTCGTTGATGGCGTTGCGTCCCGAGCCATAGAGGATGCGAATCTGGCGCTGGGGAAAATCGCGCATTAACTTCTGAAGAACGGGAACGGAGGGGTCGTTTTCGTCGCCAACGCAGAAGATCAGCTCGTAATCCGGGTAGTCCTGGCGGCAATAGCTGGCAAAATTCTCGTAGGCTTCCGGATCGAGGCCGCGGACAGGCTTCAAGTTGCTTACCGGCGGAGTAAAATCCAGGTTCTTCGAGGTGTCATTTTTCGAACGACGAAAGAAAAGCCAGGAACTGTACAGCACGAGCACGTAGTAGACGAAGGGCGCGACGGCTAGCGTAAGAAACAGGAAATCGGCGGCTTTCGAAATCATTGCCCCTCGCGAACTAAAATTGCACCACGCTGCTCCATTGATGGTGAGACGCATACCAACTGCTTCGATAAAAAGAATAGCAAAATATGGAATCTTTCGCTGCCCACAGCTTTGGCTGCAGCGGGACATCCTGTAAGATAATTTTTGACCGATCAGCGGATTGCCATCGTCGATGCAAGATTCAACGAATGTGCTTGAACGGCCAGTCGAAAAAACCAGCGCGCATGGACTTATCAGCAGGCCGCGCGGGATCGACGCTTAACACCAGAACTGAAACAAGGAGCGTATGAAAGACTCCCCGGGCCTGCACCTGAAAACCTACATTTTTATTTTATTCATGGTTTTGTTCGCTCCCCTGGGTAACGTGCTGCTAAGCAAGGGCATGAAGGGTGTCGGTTCCGCCAGGAATTGGGCGCCGCAGGAACTCTTTCCTATTTTCGTCCGCATCATCACTTCGGGCTATATCTGGCTGGGGATCGGCTGTTTGCTCACCTTCTTCGTGGCATACATGCTGGTGCTCACCTGGGCGGACTACAGCTACGTTCAACCTGCTTCGTCGTTTTCTTACGCGGTGGTCGCGTTGCTGGGCTATTTTCTTCTCGGAGAAGCCGTTCCGCCTCTGCGTTGGATTGGGATATTTGTGATCTGCGTCGGCGTGTTCATTGTGGGGCACACGCATCCGCGAACGACGGAGAAAGCGTAAACGTGCTCGAATTCACTTTCCTTTTTGTAATTGTTGTGGCCGGAACAGGCGGCGAGCTGTGCGTTTCCCGCGCGATGAAAGTAATTGGCGAAGTTCATGACTTCCGGCCAGGCGCGCTGGTTCGTTTTGTTTCCCGCGCGATGCGCGTGGGCTGGATGTGGATTGGCGTTTCGATGATGACCCTGGCCTTCTTCTCGCTATTGGCGATGCTTTCGATTGAAAATGTGAGCTTCGTGGTTCCAGTGACCGCGCTGAGTTATGCGGCGGGGGCCGTTGGCGCGATGTTGTTTTTGCACGAACGCCTCAGCACGCAGCGGTGGCTCGGGGTTTTCATCGTTTGTGTGGGGGTCACGCTGGTCTGGCTGAGCAGACGCTGAACCGACTTTCCTTGCTTACGGTTTCTCCGGATCAACCTGTGTGGCTTTTCCGATTTTGATGGTGGAACCGAAGCGTTTGTAGTTCTGGTATCGGACCGACAAACGAATATGCACGTCCTGGCCTGACTTGAAGCGCAAGACGTCGTCAGCACGAGTGTACGTAGGAAACCAGTAGTGGCTTTCGATATTTTCGCGAAAGGTTTCAAACGTCGGAAAAGCCTGGTCTTCCTTTTTCTTCAGCAAGCCGGTGGCTTTTCCCCTGGTCTTGACAATCTGAAGGTCCCTGTCCTCCACCCAGATGCGCCCTTGAAGATACCGCTGGCTCTTCTCCAGTTTTTTCGGCGCTATGTCGAAGACGTAGGTGCCAACTTCATCGACCTGCTCGCGGCCGACATACTTGACATCATACTTGGGCAATTCGTCCGGGGTTAGAACGAGCGGCCACACCTTTTCGATATCATCGAAGTCTTGTTGCGACATGGAAATGCGGCTCAAAGTGGGAGTAGGCGCCTCGACAACTTTTTCGTAACGCTTCCCTGCGGGAGTAAAGAGGATGTCGCTGGTCAGGCGGTACTCCCCGTCGGGGCGGCCGTTCTCATCGATTTCCTGGAAGACAAAAATCTGCGTATAAGTGAAGTTGTCGCGCTCTTTGCGAAATTCTTCTTCGTGTTGGGTGAACTTCTGGATGATTTGTTCAACGGGAATCGCCGGCGGCTCGTTGGTGATGTGAGAAGAGGTATCTTGTCTAGAAGCATTCGCCTTTGATGAGTCCGCAGGCGCACTTGACGGAACCACAGCCCCGGGAGGGGGCGGCAGCGGCCCTCGCTGCTGCGCGGATAAAGGCAGGGCGTGCAAGGCACACGCAACCATCAAGAGCGCGCTCGCTTCTATTTTCCTTCGTCTCATCTTTGCTGTGGCGGAAATGACTCCAATCATTCTCTAGGGGCCCCTCAATCATGGAATCTCTACTGTACTAGAAGATTTGATGCGTCAAGCAAAGGTTTCGTGGCCCGTGTGCGCGACGGAGGTTCAACGAGGGACCCACTTGGGGCTATGGGCGAAGAGTCCGTTTACGAGACCTATTTGGTAGACAATGAACAGACCGAAGACCAGGCTTACCACCCCGGAGGCCAGTCCGAGGCCGCGATGGAGGTGAGAAAAACGATTTTCGGCAAACGTGAACGGGACAGCAATCGCCGCGGTGATCAGCATCATTCCCGCGACCGTGCCAACCCCGAATACGAGAAGATATAAGACTGCCCAGACTGGATCGCGGATAGTGGTGAGCACCAACAAGGCAATGGCCGCCGACCCAGCGAGACCGTGAACGATACCCACGGCCAAAGGGCGTACGAGCTGATAGAAACCCATCCTGCCAAAAGTGCGGTCCATCCAACCCACGGGCGCGGCATTTTCGGAATGAACATGTCTTCCGGGGGCGCGGCTGTGCGGACGAGCGTGAATATAGTCTCCGTGTCCGTGGGCGTGCGTGTGCTGTCCCGACGAAGGAGTAAATGTCTCCGTAATCCAGCGCCAGATGCCGGACAGATTTAGAATTCCCAGAAGAATTAACATGAGGCCAACCGACAATTCCATGGTCAGACCAATCCGCGGCGGGATCACAAGACCGAACAGGATAATGGCCGAACCGACAAAGAAAATCGTGATGGTGTGACCGAGACCCCACAGAAGCCCAATGAAAGCCGCCTGGAGCACGTTTCGCTGGCGGGTCACAATCGTGGTCACGGCAATGACGTGGTCTGGATCCGCCGCGTGGCGCATACCGAGAAAAAACCCGAGCGCCATGATGGAAAGGAGCGTGATCTGCACCGTCAAATTCTACAACAGATGGAAGGGGGCGATGTTACTAAAGGAATGTTCGGAGGAATTTGAAAAATCTCAGAGTTAATTGCTACGTTGCAAATGGCTTGTTTATCTTTTCGGCGAGCCGTTAGACAGGAACTGGACTGTAACCCGGAGTCCGATTGGCAATTGCTGCGTACTGTCCTTTAGGTCGATCACGGCTTCAAGAATGTCCCGGTCGCTCTTGTCAGATGGATCGCCAGTGGAGATGCTTTTTCTACCCATCATGGCGGAAATTCTCGCGACCGACCCGTTCAACCTCTTTCCGTCAAGAGCGTCTGCCTGGACAACGACCTTTTGTCCGACCGACACCTTATCTACGTCGCGTTCGTCTATTTCCGCCTTAATGTGCCGAGAGGAAGTATCCGCGAGACTGAATAACGGGCGTGGAGTGACGGTGCTGAAGGACTCGCCGCGCCGAGCGTAGACCCGCAATACGGTTCCGTCGATGGGGGCGACAATAGAACACTTCCCGATGCGCTCTTGTACCGTGCGAACGCGGCCCTCCGCCGCCTGCACCTCCGCGTCCGCTCGGGCCCTGTCTTCCTCTAATGCCGGTGCAGCAAGTAACTCCTCAGTGCGAACAGCGGCTTGCAGATTGGCATCTGCGACGCCGAGATCGCGGACAGCTTGCTCATAAGTGGCGCGGGAAACCTGCTCCCTTTGAAAGAGAGCGCGCTGCATCTCCATTCGCGACTTAGCCTCTTCAAAGGTCGCACGTGCGGCTGCTGTCTTTTGAGTCGCTATTTTCTTCTCCTCGTCACGCGCACCGCGCAGAAGCCGGGTTCTTGCCTGGCGAGCGCCGTCCGCTTCGGCCATCGCAGTTTGCAAGTTCGCTTGCAAATCATCACAGGCGATTTCGCCAAGTACGGTCCCTCTTCTCACGAATTGATCTTCTTTCACGTAAACGGCCTTTAGGATGCCGTCCGCGGCCGCCCCTACCTGTGTGGTTTCGGACGCCCCCTCAACTCTTCCAGGGGATGCAAATGCAACCGTCGCACCGGCACTATCCGAGGGTATCCCGCGAGCCTGCACGGAATTCCTGTTCCGGGTGCTTCCCAGAAACACGATGGCGACGATGACCAAGAAAACCGCGGAGCCGCCAATGGCCCATCTGTTGCGGGCGGTCATGAATTTTGCTCCTCTTGCTCTACCTGGCCATCACTCAGAGTGATTGTGCGATCGGCGAATTCTCGCCAACGGGGATCGTGGCTCACGACTACAACCGTTCTTCCATATTCGTCAACTTGATTACGAAGAATCTGGCAGATATTCCTTCCAGCCTGAGCATCGAGAGACGCGGTCGGCTCATCCGCGAGAAGAATCGGAGGATTCCCGGCAAGGGCTCTGGCAACGGCGACTCGCTGCCTTTCTCCCGGACTGAGTTCATTCGGCCCTTGATTGCATTTATCACCCAGGCCGAATTGGTCGAGCAGCTGTCGCGCCATTTCCAATCGCTGGGACTGCTTCGGGTCGCGTAGTTCAAAACCAAGTGCAACATTGTCGACTGCCGAGAGCGAGTGGAAGAGGCGGAACGCCTGAAACACAAAGCCGATTTTCCTTTGGCGAATCGCGGTCTTCTCCGTTTCGCTAAGCTGATTCACGAGGACATCATCCACGAACACGGATCCTTCGTCGGGCGACAACAAGCAGCCAAGCATGGACAGCAGCGTCGTCTTCCCGCTTCCCGAAGGACCCATGACCAAGGAGAGCGTGCCGCGCTCAAACGTGACTGAAACGCCGCGCAATGGCCAAATGCGGGCGTCTCCCTGGCCGAAAGAGACTGTCGCGCCCTCGACGCCCAGGAATCGACTGGGTCTTGCCTCATCGACACCGAGATTTGGCTCTAGTTGATCCTCGACGGCTAACCCCGCAGAATAGACGGCGCGATTAACGCGATTTCGCTCGGTCCTGCTCGGGGGAATCTCCGTTGCATCCTCATAAACAGTATTTAGATGACGGTTCTTAGGCACGGAACACCCTTCCTGGCTCAACGGTAAGGGCGCTCCGAACCGAAGCGATAGATGCCAATGAGCACATAATCAAACTAGGAACAACCATCACGGCGGGCAACCACCAAGGCATGTAGATCCAAGGAATCAGCGACCGTGCATGATCGATGACGGGAATCACCGCAAAGAGTCCCAGAATGCTGCCGACCGCGCCACAAAGCAGCGCCTGGGCAAGGACGATGCGCGCCACGAGCGACTTGGGCGCTCCCAGGGCTTTCAACGTCGCGTATTCCTCAATGTTCTCCATGGTATTCGCGTAAATGGTTTGAGAGACAACAACCAGGCCGATCAAAAAACCCAAAACCGCGGCAGTCAGAATCGCGCCGCCGGCGCCGGTCTTTATCGTCCAATACATTCGAGACTTGTGCGCAAATTCGTCGCGAGTGAGTACGTCGACTTCCGGAAGCCTTTCCTGCAGGCTTTGTTTAACATCGGAAACAGAGGAGCCTTTACTGACTCGCAACACGACATACATGGCGTCGTCAGGCCCGAAACCAAGATAACGGATGGCGTTGCGATAGGAAGTAAACAAGAAAGGGACGCCAAGGAATGCACCATAGCCTTGGATCTGGCGCTCGATACTCGCGCGGTGACGATTAATTTCAACTTCTGTCGGCAGTTCCTGTACAGCAATTAGGTCCCGGTCGCTCACATCGTAGAGAACCGCGTCAGGGGATATCTCTCCGGCCAGTTCAGGCACATCGGGAACCGGGAACCGCTTTCCTACATTGGGGTCCGCGCCGACCAGGGCAACGACCTGTTGTTTCCCCTTTGGGGTACGATAAACCGCAAACGCCATGCACACACGGTCCGTCGCCAATACGCCTGGAACACCGGCCGCCATCTCCCTCACACGGCTTTCCAAGGTCGTTCCAAATTCGAAAGCCTGCACTCCTCTGGCGGTGATCCAGATATCGGAGTCGCTGGCATCGATCAGCCTGGACGCTGCCCGCAGGAAGCCAACCAGGAGACTTCCCTGAAACACCATCAGAAAGACGGCAAAAGACACACCAAGCACAGTCACCGAGAAGCGAGACCGGTCGTGAATGATGTTCTGCCAGGCTAGTTTCATGGCATCCCGCGCAAGTCTGGAACTACTTCCAAGCTGGCTGTCCTGTCAGTAGGGCCGCAGCCTCTTCCGGTGCCAGGGGCTTTGAAAAGTAAAATCCCTGGGCGAACTTGCAGTGCAGTTTCCTCAGAAATGCAACTTGCTCGATCGTTTCCACTCCTTCGGCAACCACGTCAAGTCGGAGATTATTAGCCAGCGGCATAATGGTCCTGGCAATCTCCATACCCTCGCCGCCTTCACACATGCCGCTGATGAAGGACCGATCGATCTTCAAGGTATCGAGCGGAAAGCGGTGCAGATAACTCAGCGACGAATAGCCCGTACCGAAGTCATCGATAGCCAGGCGGATTCCCAAAGCTTTCATTTGCAGCAACATTTCCACTGCCGCGGAAGGATCTCCCATGACCGTGCTTTCCGTGATTTCCAGCTTCAGAGATTCCGGAGGAAAAGCCAGCTCACGAAGCAGCCCCTTTATGTCTGAAACCAGATTCGGTTGCAGAAATTGTTTGACGGACAGGTTTACGCTGATGATTAAATCGGGGTCGGCGTCAGGATTGGCCTTCCAGTCGCTAATCTGGCGACAAGCTTCGCGCAAATTCCACCAGCCCAGCTCGCGAATGAGCCCAGTTTCTTCAGCAACGGCAATAAATTCTTCCGGGCCAAGCAACCCTCGAGTCGGATGCTCCCAGCGCAACAGAGCCTCAAAGCCGGCAATTTTTCCGGAAGCAAGGGACACTATCGGCTGATAGAAATTGCGAAATTCCTGCCGCTCAAGGGCGCGGCGCAAATCGGTCTCCAATTGCAGGCGAGCCATTACACTTGCGCGCATGTCCGCGTCGAATACTTCGAAGCGTGCTTTGCCGAGAGACTTGGCTCGGTACATGGCGGTGTCGGCATCACGCAAGATGTCTTCCGGTTGCTCGTAGGCCGGATTGCTCAAAGCAATTCCGATACTCACCGAGGTGAATACCTCTTTGCCACCCAAAACGAACGGGGCCGTCAACGCTTTCATTAGCCGCTCTGCGGCTCGCTTCGCATCGTTCGGATCTTTAAGGTCGTCAAGCAGGACGGTGAACTCGTCTCCGCCTAGTCGCGCCACGGTGAAGGATTCTCCCAAACGCGCGACCGTGTCGGTTGACCTCAGGCACTTTTCCAACCTGTTAGCGACGCCCAGCAAGAGTTGATCGCCAATCAGGTGACCGACGCTATCGTTGATCATCTTGAACCCATCGAGGTCCAAGAATAGGACCGCAAATATATGGTCTTTGCGGCGTTTCGCATGCTTGATAACGCGCCCTAGCCGGTCAATGAAGAGTAGGCGATTGGGCAAGCCCGTCAAGGGATCCGAGACCTTTCCTTCCGTAATGTCGGTTTGCGATCCGGCCATCCGCAAAGTTTTTCCCGAAGCGTCTCGAACCGCCAGCCCTCTGCTTAGCATCCAGCGGAACGATCCGTCCTTGTGCAGCATCCGGTGCTCGCTCTCAAAATGGGGAGTCAAGCCTTTTTGGTGAGCGGCTATCTCCTGTTTGACCCGTTCACGATCCGCATCATGAATCCGGTCAAACCATTCCTCGGGTGTGCCTCCGACTTCGCCCTCCTGACAGCCCAACATGGCCTTCCAGCGAGGGGAGTAATGCACGAAGTTGGTGAGAACATTCCAGTCCCAAAGGCCATCGTTGGCGCCTTGAGCCGCCAAGGCATAGCGCTCTTCACTCTCCCTGAGTGCTTCCTGCGCCCGCTTGTGGGACAACTGAGTGCCGATGCGCGCGACGGCAACGGGAAAATCAATCGGTTTCGTCAGATAATCGTTGGCTCCCATGTCCAGGGCCTTAACGATATCTTCACTCTGGTTTTTTGCGGTCACCATAATGACCGGCAATTCGATCGGAGAGTAAGTCTCGCGCAAAGTCTTCAGGGCATCGAGACCACTAATTTCAGGCATTTCGATGTCCAGAAGCACAAGATCAACGCCGTCTTGCTCGACTCGTTGCAGCAACTGCCGCGCATTTTCCGCCAGCCCAATTTCATAGCCTTTACGTGCCAGCCTGCGGGCAAGCATGTCCCGGTTCATTTCGTTGTCATCTACAATGAGCAGTCGGTTCTTGTGTGTGTTCATGACACTTTCTTTTCGAGGAGCAAACTCTCGATCTTTTCGCTCAAACGGGCAAAATCGACAGGCTTCGTGTCATAGTCATCGCACCCGATACCAAGCGCCTTCTCCCGGTCGCTAACCATGGCATGAGCGGTTAGCGCAATGATGGGGATGTGGCGAGTCGAGGCGTTGGCTTTCAAGAGGCGAGTGACTTCCCAGCCATCCATCGCGGGCAGGCTTATATCCATGAGAATGAGGTCAGGGGCTTCCGAGCGGGCCAACGAATAGCCCTTTTCGCCATCCTGGGCCGTTACGACGGTATATCCTTTCTTCTGGAGCCGTCGTGAAAGCATGTCCCGATTCATTTCGTTGTCTTCGACTAGCAGGATCTTCGGCATCTCAGTTTCTCCTAGCCTTAGGAACCCTAGCTCCGACGGTCTTGCGGCCGGCTGGACCTTCCGCAACATAGGATAAGGGGACTAAATTGGTGTCCGTGATAGAAGTGCGAGCAACCCTGTGTTTTTCGACAAGCACTGCAAGACGGTCGCGATCGACCGGCTTGATAAGATAATTGGAAGCGCCCATGTCCATGCCCATGGCCTCATTGTCAACAACGGTAACCATGATGACGGGAATCTCCGCCAACCTGGAATCGCTCTTGAGCTTGTTTAGGACGGTCCATCCGTCGCACTCGGGCATGACCACGTCGAGAGTTATAAGCAGCGGATCAACTTGCCTGGCAAGCCGGAGGCCTTCCTCTCCGTTCGCGGCCGCGACCACATGGAAATCCAGTTTTGAGAGGAAGCGCGACATCAGATCGCGCACAGACGGGTCATCGTCTATCACCAGGATCGTTTCCAGGCCGGTTTTAATCTCAGACGACGCGGTGGGAGTCTTGCTGGCACTTTCTGACTGTGCGGTTTCTGCTGCCTCGATGACCACTTGAGCGGGCAAGCGCACGGTGAAAGTAGCACCCTGGCCGGGTTCGCTCTCGACCCAGATTTGCCCTTTCATCAGTTGAACGAAGCGGTGAGTGATGGCAAGTCCCAGTCCTGTCCCGCCATACTTCCTGGCAATCGAGGAATCCGCCTGAGCAAACTCTTGAAACAGGTTTTCCTTTTGCTTGGCGGAGATACCAATCCCGGTGTCCCGCACCTGAAATTGAATCCAATCTCGATTCTCTAACTTGATTTGATCCACATCCACGGAGACGGTACCGTGGTCCGTAAACTTGCAGGCGTTGCTCAGCAGGTTGAACAGGATTTGCCGGACTTTTGTGACGTCCGCCCGCATCGTACTTACGCTATCCGCCAGGTGGACTTGAATGGAGTTGCCATTCTTGGCCGCGGCAGGCTGGAGAGTCGTGACCATTTCCTCGATCACCTGTGACACATCGAAGTTCTCCAGGTGGATCCCCATCTTGCCCGCTTCGATTTTCGATAGGTCTAGCACATCATTGATCAAGGACAACAAGTGTTTTCCGGCACCCTGAATTTTACGGAGGTCTTGAACATTTTCGATCTTGCCGGTGTCCCTGGTTTCCTCTTCCAGCATTTCGCTGTACCCGATGATGGCGTTGAGCGGAGTGCGCAACTCATGGCTCATATTCGCTAGGAACGTGCTCTTGGCGCGGTTGGCTTCTTCTGCCGCGTGCTTGGCCTTGAGCAATTCTTCCTGCGCTTGTTTGCGCTGAAATACTTCTTCCTCCAGCTCTTGCGTGCGGGTCTTCAACTCTCCATTGGTACTCTGTAGGGCGGTATCCCGCTGCTGAATTTCGGAGAGCATGGTGTTAAATCCATCGATCAATCTGCCAATTTCGTCGCCGTAGGTTTTAACAGCCCGGACGGCGTAATTTTTGTTGGAAGAGACCATCCGCATGGTGTCTTCCAGGTGCAGAATGGGCTTGGAAATCAGCCCTTGAAGCTTCGAGGAGACGAACAGAGCGAATAGTCCGGAGACCAGCACAAAAATGATGAGGATGTTTGCATACCGCTTGGCGCGCTGACTCCATTGGCGCATGTCGGATTGCAAGAACAGCGTTCCAACGTGTTCTCCGTTCAGAGTGACATCCTGGAAGACTTCCAGGTATCCGCCCTCAAAGCGGGAACCTTTCTCTTGCAAATGGACAGGAAGAAACCCGGAGAACGCGGCGTTGCCTCGAAAATAGTGGGCAAAGATCTTTCCGTCGGGCTTGTAGAGGACAGCCGTGACGATGTCCTCTTTTGCTGTGAGAGCGGTCAACGTTGCGGTCGCAGCGGGCTCGTCCTTGAACTCCATGGCGCCCGCGCTGTTGTACCCAATAATCTCAGCTTGGGTCATTAGATCCTGGCGGAGCAAATTGCGAAACGAAACGAGATCGTAAACAAGAAAGCTGACGGAAGACAGGATCAGAGCGATGCTGCTCGTCAGCATCGTGATCAGCGTGAGTTTCCGCTTGATGGATAGATTTTGGAGGATCATCCCGGCTTCCTCGTATCGGCTGTAGCTTGCTGGATGATTCTCGCCAGGGTCAGCAATCTGGAACTGATGGTCAGGTCTGCTTGGCGCGCTGCATCAACATTAACCTCGAATCGCACGCGGTTGTCTTCCAGGACAAATCGAATCACGCCGCCGCGCTCAGCAAAACCCGGTGTTTCGCCAACCGTCAAGATTGGCAGAGTCTTCAGAATCTGCACCAGCTCGTCGATGTGGGCTTTTTCTGATGCGCCCACAAACAGGATTTTGCATTCCCGGAGTTCTTTGAGGTCCGTGCCCCACTTCAGCCGTTTCACGACAAACCCCCGCGCCCCGATTTTCTTGTTTTGTACGACCTGATCGATGAGGGCTCCGAACGGATCTGTCCCGAGAATGCCGATCACGATTGGGGAATCAGGCTGGGCAAAAGCCGCTGACGGCCATTCCACGAATTTCGCGAAATTATAGATAAAGCCGGCCTTGATCAGATATTCCGACGAGTCAGGCGAGTCCGGAGTCTGTGCAAAAGCCTCCGGAGTCCCACTCAGCGCAACACTGAGCGCCACGAACAGAATTCCCAGTCGCCTCAACATCAAATTACCACCCACTGGTAGCTAACAATCTGAAAGCTCGCACTTCAATCAACTAAAACTTAACCGTAATACTTCCAAAGATGCTGCGCTTCACCACGGTTGGCGACGTGTTCACGAAATCCGGCATGAACTCAAAGTGCCAGTTATTCAGCAGGTTCTGGCCGCCGATCGACAATTCCAGGCTGCTAACCGGCCTCCAGCCCAAGTGAGCGTCCAAAGAGTAGTAGCTCGGCACGTTCAGGCTGGGAAGTTGGTCGACAAAACGAAGAGTCGTGTCCTGCTCAAAGTGCTTCGGCAAGTCGACAGAAGACCTCAAATACCATTGATGACGAGGGCTTGAGCCGTTTGGAATGTCGGGAGTCGGGTCCTGACTATCCATGTTCTTGTGTATGTCCATTTGCAGATAGCTGTAGGAGCCCATTAGCCTCCACTTGGGGACGACTTTCCAATCAGCAAACAATTCGACGCCGTATGTTCCGCCGCTCATCTTGTTTCCTGCGACGAAGGGAATGACGAAATTGCTCGGAGCTGGGCTTCCTTCGACAAAAGGCGCACCTGGCTCGGCAGTGCGAAGATTTGAATAATCGTTGTAGAAGGTGGCGATGTCGAACGAGAGATTCTTGTTCGCTTGCACACGATAGCCGAGTTCGTATGCGAGGAGGTCTTCGGAGTTGAACTGATGACTGCCGAAAACGGCCACCACGGCCGGCAACGGCGTCGGGTTCGCAGGCGTCCCGGGAGGTATAACCTGCGAATTCAGCCGCAGCCCCTCTTCAGTCAAGGCCGGTGTCCGGACGGCGCGGGACACAGCGGTCCAGATCGATTGATTTGGGGTGAGGTTCCAGAGCAATCGTGCGTTGGGCTCAATCTCAAACCCTGTAAACTCATTGCGCTCGAATTTGGAACCGAGCGTGATTTGCAGGCGATTGTCGACCAAGCTGATCTCATCCTGCAGGAATGTGCTGAACTGATTCAGAGTGACTTGATTCGGTTGCAGGGAAACGGTGAAACTGGCGTCGTTCTTGTCACGGATCGACCGGTAGCCGGCTCCCCATACGAATTGCTGCGAATCGCCAACGTGAAACCCGTGCTGGAAATCGAGGTCCAAAATGTTCTGGTGGTCGCCGAAAAGAGAATGGTCCGTGATCGTCGTATTGTCGTAGTACATCTGTAGCGACATCGAGGATCCCTCGGAAGTATGGTTCCAACGCCCGAGGATGTTTCCTCCGCTGTACTTCCCATCATTAGCGAAGGTGTTGGAATAGGGGGCAGAGAGCGAGGCCACAGTCAGGGTCTCGTCAAATCTGCTGCGATAAATATCGCCCTGCACCGTCAGTGAGTTGGCTCCGGCCGGTGTCCAATCCGCGCGGAATCCCCCACGCAAGGCATCCCAGCCGTCGTGGGCTGCCATACCCGATGGGTACACGGAAGGACCCCAATCGAAATATTTTGTGTAGGCCCGGTAGTAGGTGTTGTCGCTGAGTTTGCTGCCGTATCGAACGCCGCCGGCTGCCCGCTCCTCTGTTCCAGCTCCGGCCGTCACGACTGCCGCCTGCGTGGCTTTGGCCTTCTTGGTGATGACGTTGATGACACCATCCACGGCATTGGCGCCCCACAGCGTCGCTCCAGGGCCACGGATCACTTCGATCCTGTCTACATCCTCCAACATCACATCCTGGACATTCCAATACACGCCGGAAAACAGCGGAGTGTAGACACTTCGCCCGTCGATAAGAACCAGCAACTTATTGTCGAAACGTCCGTTGAATCCCCGCGAGCCAATGGCCCACTTGTTTTGATCGATCCGCGCGACTTCCAGACCCGGGACTAGTCGTAATGCCTCGGGAATGCTTGTCGCTCCCGACCGCCGGATATCCTCTTGCGTTAGCACGAAGATCGCCGCTGCGGCATCCGCCACTTTTTGCGTGCGCTTGGATACCGAAGTCACCTGCAAATTCATGAGGTCTTCCATGCTCATCGCGGTGACATCGGGGACGTTTCGTGGATTCTGGGCCACTGTGCTTCCGGCAAGCAATACGGAGAGGAAGCCAGCTAAGAAAATACGCCCAGCCCTCTTCACTGGACCGGTCTTGTGGTCGCGATTAAACAGCATATTTAGCTTCCCTTCTTGAAAATCGTCGGCTAGGCGAGCGCGCGCTTCCTGGCGCTGAACCGTCTCGGACAGTCGGATCGAGTCTTTTCCTCGTGCCAGATGATGTCGATTCGTTTTGTCATTCATTTACGCACCCCAGCCAAACACTTTCGGCGATCAGAATTAAGTCATTGGCCCATTTCAAACTTGGCCCACTTCATCCCGCACTTCTTGGAGTACTTGCCCAGATGGCACAAAGTTCTGCAGCCAGAGCTCGACTCATAGAGTTTTCTCTCCGGCTACCGTGAAGATCGTCGAATACGTAAGCGTGTCCGGCCGGCGAAGGTATTCGAGGAACGCCCGTGACTGGTCCTCGGCTTCGTGTTCACTACCCAGTACGCGAGCCAACTGTGGCTTGGCAATCTCCAGCTTCAATTCCCACTGCTGCAAAATGTGCGAATCGGCCTTGCCGGCAATTAGGTGGTAGCACTCGACCTGCACATCGATATTCGTTAGCCCGGCATTCCGCGCCAACCAGAAGAGTCTCCTGCCCACAAACGGATCGAAACCGGTAGCACTCAGAGCTTCCACAACTCTCTCGAGCGTTCGCTGTACCGAGGGGTCTTCCGGGTAGTGCCATAACAGTTGGCCATCCAGGTCCTGCAGCAAAACGGTGCCCCCTGGTTTGCAAACTCTAGCCATCTCAGCGACTGCTCGCTCCTTTTCCTTCAGGTATTGCAGCAACATCCTGCAGTAGACCAGATCGAAGCTGTCTGACCGAAACTCCATCGACTGGGCATCCCCGCAAACAAAGCTCATGCGCGAATTTTCGCGGTTTTTTTCCCTCGCTTGTTGCAAACGGCCTTCGCTCACGTCTACGCCCGTTGCACGAATTGAAGAATCCAGATTGCTGAGCGCGCGCAGGATGACCCCCGGACCGCACCCCACTGAGAGGACATTCGCCCCCGGACAAACCCGGTGCGCCAAGTACTTTTGGACCCAGGCCTCAGGATCGACCTTGAGCTCGAGGCGCAATGCCTCGCGCGGATCCTCCATGATGTATTCCGCAGTTGCCGCGCCTTTGTTCATCAGCGTTCCTGGCCTATGAGCGTTGGCTGCATGCTATGTTTCTCAACGCGGGCCTGTAATCTCGAATAAAACCCTTCCACGTGGCGGTAAAATCGGAGTTGTCCTTCCTGCAGCCACGTTCCCTGGCAGTAGTGGCGGAGAAACTCGGCTCCCAGTCGAAATAAGGCCGGTGCGGCCAATTCCTCGGCAATCACTGGAATCGCGTCAAGCTCAAAGTCCTCGTAAGCAGAAGAAGATGCCTTGAGCAGCGCAGACACAACTTCCACCGCATCAGCATCGGGGAGCGTCGGGTGAAGCAGCAGATCGCAGCGATTTTCGATGTAGCTGAAGTTCAGCCCCAAAGGACCGCGATAAGCAATGACGGCACCGATGGGTTCATCCTTGTATTCACGGTAGGCTAACCACACGCGACGCGTCCGCCGGAGCCCTACCTCGCTGTACAGCCGGTTTACCTCAGCTAGTTCCGGGTCGGTCGTGAGTTGTTCCGCCGTGACGTAAATACTGCCGCGCGCGACAGAAGCGATAAGGGTTAAGGCATCTTCATGAGAAGCGTCGTACGGGACGATGCGAACTCTTCCACTGGACGGCAGTACTGAATTCCTAGGCAGCGCGAAATACATATGCCGCTGAACAGATGAGAGCGACTGGCCGATGGTCTGCACCATGGATCCGAACACTCTGGACGGGAAGCGATTCTCTGGCCGAAACCAATTTTGATGCGACTCGTCAACGCCTTTCAAAATGCTCGCAGCCGTCCCTGCCAGCATTACCGCGCGTGACGCGATTGGGTTATTCTCAGAAACCAGGTGTTGAGAGGTCCAGCCATAATGAGTCGTGCGCCAAACGGCAATCGATGCGCGCCCTCTTTTCTTGTCACCCGCGGTCAGGACGTAAAGAAGCGCGTCGCCACCGCCCAACATACGGCGCCAGTTTTCCCTGACTTGTTTAAGATTCGGTAAAAGGCGGGCGGCTTTTTCGGGATAAAGAAAACCCGTACGCTCGTAGAGAGCAAATATCTCATTCACCGACAAAGCATTGACCTGGACGCCGTAGGCGTCATAGACCTCTGACAGCCGCGGCAGGCCGCTCAGCGTCCTCTGATCCAGCGCATCTAGGGGCATACCGCCTCCGCGACCCTTGTCGCTACTGCGAGTCGTACCCGAAGTTCAAACTCCGGACATCCACCCGAGAATCAAAGTCGGCTGGTCCGCATATGCCGCGAGAGCGAGTCACGTCGGCACTAGTCTCGGTAACACATATCGCAGACACCGGGATTGCTGCGGACATAGCTTTAGTACTACTGGTACCTTACGAACTTCCCCTGATGGCGGGAATGGGTCTTTCGTACCGTTTTGGACAGTACAACTGGAGCCGGTAATAACGTCTTGGAAACATTGGGAACATGTCCCCATGGGGGAATGGCTCTGGGCTCTGTTTTGTTCAGATCATGCAAGCTCAGCAGTGACCCCTAGGCTGCAAGTAGCTGTTCCACAACGATTTAGCGGGGCTGGAGCGAGAGTTTGGTGCTGTTTAGCAAGCCTTCTAACCTGGGCACAGATCGGCAGGATGTAGCGGTCTGGGAAGCGGTTGCGACAACGGCCTTTCGGGAGGCGCCCACTGACCCGTGCTTTTTACCCTCTGATTTGAGGGGCGACGTTGCTTCCCGTGTCTCTTTTGGCCTGCGCGGCCAGTCCGCGCAACCACGCCTCAATTGCAGAGCGCTGCTCGGCGTCCATTTCCTCAAACAGCACACCCATTCCGAAGATTCCAAAACCGCCGCCGGAATGCATGTAGATCACTTTGCCTTGCAGTTCGCATGTGCTTGTGCCATCGGATATGCGAAGACGCAATTTCGTGCGAACAGGAACAGGTTCGAGCGCATCGATATAACAACCACGCGAACTCAACTCGTCAAGTTGTCCTAAAACTGATGTCCCGTCGCGAAGCGTAACTTCGGCATTCGCGAAAAACGCGAACCGCGGATTGGCCCGCTTTGTTGTGTAAGGATCTTCAGCCATGTTGTCTCTCGAACGCGCGAACGCAGCATTCCTTCGCATCCAATTCTATTAGGACCGCGCCGCAGCGCATCCGGCCGTTTGTGCCCTGGACCGCGAAAGAGGTAACTGGCACTCCGTACGGGTAGCTAAGCGAAGCCCGGAAATCGCGAGCCTACCCGAACAAGGCGAGTGTCGGCATCGAAAGAACTATGACCGTGGCCTGTGTTTCGTGTGACTCCAGGGTACTAGGAACACCGTGTCGTTGTTGTCGGTTCCGGCAGGAAGATTCAACGGCGGACAAGTGGGGCTCCTACTTTGAAATCTCGCCCTCGCATGATTAAATCCGTGGCACCGCGTCTGCTCCATGGCAGTTCCGGCTTTGCGGTGGCCGGAGTTATCGCGTACCAATTTGAGGAGAGGGACTCGCAGCCATTGGATTGAAGGCGCGAGAAATTGTGATATGGCACGCAGGCGTTGCCCGGGCATGTTAAATGAAATTGATTTCTTATTGGTTTGCGCATGCTTGTGTCTAGGGTATGGATGCTCCGTAAAGGAACCGGCACCACCGCCTGCATCTCCAGCTTCGCCGATCCAAGTCACGACTGCGGCCACGTATGCCTACCCGCTCAAGATCTCGACAAACGGCAGGTACCTCGTCGATCAAAACGGCAAGCCCTTCCGCATTCAAGGGGATTCCGCGCAGTCCCTAATCGTCAACCTCACCTATGCGGAGGCAGAGCAATACCTCTCGGACAGGCAGAAAAAAGGATTCAATACCGTGAACGTCAACCTGCTCGAAGTCAAGTTCGCCATCCATGCGCCAGCCAACAGAAATGGAGATGCTCCTTTCACGAAACCGGGCGACTTTTCGACACCCAACGAAGCTTACTTTGCTTTTGCGGATTCGATCATTGATCTCGCAACATCGAAGGGGATGCTGGTGAGCCTTGCGGCGATGTACCTCGGTTTCCATGGCGGGGAGGAGGGTTGGTGGAAGGTGCTGAATGACGGCGCCAACACCCAGACTGTGTGCTACAACTTCGGTTTGTATATCGGCAAGAGGTACAAGAACCGTAAGAACATCTTCTGGGTGATTGGCGGGGATTACCTACCACCGGAAGGATCAGAAGGAGAGTTACGACTTCGGAGGTTTGTGGAAGGCATCCGGGATGGCGGGGCCAAACAATTGTGGGCTGGCGACTGGAACGCCCCTTGCATCTCGACGACGGAGAAAGCGTTCGCTCCTCTGATGGATCTTAACGCTGTCTACACATACGGCATTCCAGGCCACTCGGGTACGACATACGGCGAAGCGCAAATTGCCTACAATGATCTGCCCGCGCGCCCTGCTTATCTGAAAGAGACAGGCTACGAAAATGAGAATTGGATTGCCGGCGATCCTGCTTCGGTTCGCAAATACCAGTATTGGGGAATCTTGGGGGGCGCCACAAGTGGCGTATTCTTCGGCAACCGTGACATATGGGAATTCGCCACGGCCAGTTGGTGGTCAGGTTTCCATTTCGGACATAGCCCCTGGCAAGCCGCGCTAGATTCGGCCGGGGCATTCGACATGACCCGGCTCGGACGATTCCTCGATCCACTGCCCTGGTACGACCTGGTTCCTTCCGGGCTCGGCGGAATGAAGAAACTTGTGACTGAAGGCGGCGGTACTTTTGGACAGTCTGACTACGTCACTGCCGCGGCAACGAGTGACGGCAAAGTGCTCTTGGCCTACATTCCGCCGGGGACGCGCTCTTCCAGCATTACCGTGGATATGACGGTGCTAAGGGATTCCGCTCGCGCGCAGTGGTTTGACCCGACATCGGGAAGCTATCTGGAAGTGACCGGGAGTCCTTTCCCCAACACTGGGACAAGGAGCTTCAAGGCTCCGGGGAAAAACTCAGCGGGCGCGGAAGACTGGATACTTCTTCTTCAGGTCCTTTAGATTGGCGCGTAAGAATGACATTCGAGCCTACAAGATCGGTCTTGCGAAAGAACCACTACCAGGTGCCTGGACGATTTGTCGGTGCTGGGATGCTCGTTCTACCTACTCGGACGAGAGGAAGGCGTAGCGGAGGAGGAAGAGGACGGAAAGAACCCATATGAGGGGGCTGATTTCGCGGTGACGGCCGGTGCCGAGCTTGACGAAAGTGAAGGAGAGGAGGCCGAGGCTAAGGCCAGTGGCAATGCTGAAGGTGAGGGGAGTGGCAACGAGAGTTAGGAAGGCGGGAAAGGCTTCGCTGAAATCGTCCCAGCGGACGCGAGCGACGGCGCCGCACATGAGCGCGCCAACCAGAATAAGAGCGGGAGCAGTGGCGTAGGCAGGAATCGCAGCGACGAGCGGCGCGCAAAACATGGCGACGAGGAAGAGCGCGGCGATGACAATGTTGCCGAGGCCGGTGCGAGCGCCGGCGGCGACTCCGGCGGCGCTTTCGATGTAACTGGTGACCGTCGAGGTGCCGGTGAGGGCCCCGAACATGGTGCCGAAAGCGTCGGCGATCAAGGCGCGGCTGGCGCGCGGGAGCTTTCCGTTGCGCAAGAAGCCGCCTTCTTCGCAAACACCCACAAGCGTGCCGACATTGTCAAAGAGATCGACGAAAAAAAACACGAAGATGAGTTCGCCGAGGCCGATGCTTGCGGCAGAGCGCAGGTCCAACTTGAGGAATGTGCCGGAAGGATGAGGTAACGAGAAAAAATGCGCGGGCCACTGACTGAGGCCGAAAGGAATGCCTGCAAGGGTGATGAAGACGATGCCGAGGAGAATGGCGCTGCCGATGCGGCGGGACATCAGGATGGCCATGAGAACGAGTCCGGCAGCGGCGAGAAGGACTTGGGGATCGGAAGTCTTGCCGAGTCCCACAAATGTGGCGGAGTTGGCGACGATGATTTTCGCGTTGCGGAGGCCGATGAAGGCGATGAAAAGGCCGATGCCGGCGGCGGTGCCGTACTTGAGGCAATCGGGGATGCCGTTGACGATTTGCTCGCGGACTTTGGTGAGCGTGAGCAGGAGAAAGAGCAGTCCAGAGAGGAAGACGACGCCGAGAGCGGTCTGCCAGGGCACTCCGCGGCCAAGAACGATGGAGTAGGTGAAGTACGCGTTGAGCGACATGCCGGGCGCGAGGGCGATGGGATAGTTGGCCCACAAGCCCATAATGAGCGTGGCGACCGCGGAAGAAATGCAGGTGGCGAAGAGAACGCCTTCGACGGGCATGCCACCTTCCGAGAGGATGCGCGGGTTGACGACGACCACGTAGGCCATGGTCATGAAAGTGGTGAGGCCGGCGAGCAACTCGCGGCGCACGGTGGTGTGATTTTCTTCGAGGTGAAAGACGCGGTCGAGCAAGCTGGCTTCCTTTTGAAATAAAAGGTCCGCCACTATAGGACGGACACGGCGGGACGTCAATGCGGAAGCGTGGATTCGCGCTCGGCCCAGTTTTGGACGATGTCGCGGACGATTTTGTCGCCTACGATTTGAGCGGCTTCGAGAGCTGGAAAGTAGGCGGAGTAATTGCCGGAGATCAGAACTTTCAGACTGTCGGCAACGGCAGTGCCGGGAGGCTCGCGGTCGTAATTGCTTACTGTTCGCAGCACTAGAACGCGCTGAAGGTCGGCGCGGCCGGCCTGGCTCAAAAAAGTGAGGGCTTGCAGGGTGCCGGAGTCTTCCATGGCTGCGATCATGTAATTCCCTTTTCCGCCGGTGTAGTAGCGAGTCCAAGCGTTGGCCCATTCGTCCATCTTGGAGCCGTGCCAAAAAGTGCTCGAAGAAAGCGTGTCGCCACGAGTGACAAACGGAGGCTTTAGCGCGTTCGGAAATCCAGCGAAGCGCGCTCGTGAATTGCGCAGAGAATCGGAATCGGGAAGCGTAATGTCTTTCGTCAGACGAAACGCCCAACCGACAAGCCGGGGATTCAGAGTGTAGAGTTCGCCTTCCAGTTGGTCGCGGACTGGTTGTTCGTAGGGTGTTGCCTTGCGCAGCGGGACGTAGCCGGTTGGCCAATTTTCCGGAATTTGGCGCGCGTCGATTTCGTAAGCGAGATCGCCATCCAGAACGTGGTCGGCCCACACGGCTGAGCCCAGCGAAACGTCGGTGGGATCGCCGCCACCGATTCCGGCGACCAGCCAGTAGGCTTTCGAAAGGTCGAAGCGCGGGTCGAGGCCAACGGCCATCACGGAAGCCGCGGCTTTGGCCGTGCCGACGCCGGTCAGGATGCCGAGGACCCCGTCTTTATTGAGTCGGACGTGATGATAACCTGCGGGGAGAGGAATGATTTGATCGAGGCGCTCGCGCTCGACCCAAAACTGGTATTCGCCAGGCGTGTCGCCGGTGTCCTCGCCGCGTTCGAACATGGCGACGATTACGACCTTGATCGGGATCGGCTTGCTGGATGATGTGGCTTGAGCAAAAAAATGAGTGGGAGAGATTGCGACTACTATCAAGATAAGAACGGATCGCTTAAGCCTGCTCATGAATCCTCATCCTCTTGATTCGATATATAGGCTATGCTGTGCCGCGCGAATGAAACTCTATACCACAGCTGGCAACTGCGAAAATCCGCATATTGCGCGGACTTTCTATTTGCGACGACTTCCCGGGAGAAGTTTTCGATGAACAATTCAAAAAATGGTCTTCGACGAACGCTCTACTGTTGTGGGTTATGCGGCATTCTCGTTGCGTCGCTTGCGTTCGCGTGGCCTGCTGTTGGTCAAACCAAAGCCGCGCGATCCGCGGCCACGCCGGCAAGTTTGGAGCAGCGCGCGGAAGCGAACCTCAAAGCCGCACGGGAAAACCCGCTGCAGCTTCGCCACTTTCTGCTGAACATGCCGAAGGGCGGCGACCTGCACAATCACCTCAGCGGGGCGGTGTACGCGGAATCGTGGATCCGTGCTGCGACTGAGGATCATTTGTGCGTGAAAATCGCGAAGTTCGGTTTTGTGAAGCCGCAAGGTCTGTTGAGTGCCGCGGCGGAATATCCAGCTTGCGGCGAGGGAGAAGTTCCTGCGGCAATGGCTTACAAGGACCAGCGTCTGTTTGATGCGCTGGTGGATGCGTTTTCGATGCGGGGCTTTGTGCCGTCTTCGGGCGTGACGGGGCACGATCATTTTTTCGATACATTTTCGAAATTTGGCGGGACGGACCAACGGCACGTCGGCGAGTGGATCGATGAGGTCGCGACGCGCGCGGCGGCGCAAAACGAACAGTACTTGGAGCTGATGCATACGCCGGACTTCACTCATACCGCGGCCATCGCCAAAGAGATTGGCTGGCGCGAGGACTTCGGGCAATTGCGCGAGGCGCTGCTCGCGCGCGGATTGCGCGACGACGTGGCCGTCGCCAAAACCGGCCTTGACCAAGCCGAGGCGCTGCGTGCTAAGCGAGAGCATTGCGGGCAAGCGGACGCGGCGACAGCATGTAATGTCCAGGTCCGCTATCTTTGCCAGGTGCTGCGAGGGTTTCCGAAGGAGCAGGTGTTCGCGCAAACGCTGCTGTGCTTCGAGACGGCTTCGGCTGATGCGCGATTTGTCGGCGTCAACCTGGTGATGCCGGAGGATGGTTACACAGCGATGAACGACTACGCGCTGCACATGCGCATGATCGGATTTCTTCGCGGACTGTATCCGAAAATTCATGTGAGCCTGCACGCGGGAGAGATCGCGCCTGGGTTAGTTCCCTACGAGGGGCTGTGCTGCCATGTTCGCCTGGCGGTGGAGAAAGCTCACGCGGAACGCATTGGACACGGCGTGGATGTCATGTACGAGAGTCATCCACACGCGCTGCTCAAAGAGATGGCCGCAAAACACGTGATGGTGGAAATCAGCCTGACGAGCAATGACTTGATCCTGGGCGTGAGCGGCAAAGAGCATCCGTTCCTGATGTACAAAATGTTCGGCGTTCCGATGGCGCTCGCAACAGACGATGAAGGTGTCTCGCGGATTGACTTGACGCACGAATACGTGCAGGCCGTGCAGAGCTACGATCTGCACTATGCGGACCTGAAGCGGATGGTGCGCACCAGCATGGAGCACAGCTTCCTGCCGGGCGAGAGCTTGTGGAGTGCGCCGGATGCTTTCACTCGTCCTGTTGCTGCCTGCGCGCAAGACTCGCCAGGCACGGACAAGTATTCATCGCGATGCTCGGATTTTCTGGGGTCAAACGAAAAAGCCAGGCAGCAGTGGGAATTGGAGCGGAAGTTCCACGATTTTGAGGCTGGATTTTGACGGCTAACGAAGCTTCGGATTCCTGATGTCATAGTCACCGAGGTCAAGAGGAGCACAAACTGAACGCTCCACTAAGAAAAGCTACGGTTGTTGGGGCGCTGGGCGGGCTGCTTTTTGGATTCGACACGGCGGTCATCGCTGGGACCACGCATTCGCTCACGGCCGTGTACGGATTGAGCCCCAGTGACCTGGGCCTCACGGTCGCCATGGCGCTGATCGGCACGATCGTCGGCGCGATGTCCGCCGGCATCCCGGGGCAGAAATGCGGAGGACGCGAGACGCTGCGCGTCCTGGCCGTATTTTATGTTTTGTCGGCGCTGGGATGCGCGTTTGCGTGGAACTGGTATGCGCTTCTTGCTGCGCGCTTTATTGGAGGGCTTGGTATTGGCGGCTCATCGGTGCTAGGCCCAGTATATATAGCGGAGTTGGCCCCCGCAAAGATGCGCGGCCGATTGGTTGGCCTCTTTCAGATCAACGTGGTCATCGGCATTTTGCTGGCTTATTTTTCCAACTACTGTATCGCGCAGATGGGACTTGGCGCGGCGGAATGGCGCTGGCAATTCGGAGTTGCGGCGCTTCCAGCGGCACTCTTTCTCGTGATGCTACTTGGCATTCCTCCCAGCGCGCGCTGGCTGGTCACGCAAAATCGCGTAGCGGAAGCGCGTTCGGTGCTTCAGTTGATGGGCGTGGAAAACCCTGAGGCGGAACTCAAAGAGATCGTCGACTCGATCCACCTGGAACGACTTCAAACGGCAGAGCCATTGTTCACGCGGAAATACCGTCTGCCTATTTTTCTCGCGATTACGATTGGAATGTTCAATCAACTCTCGGGCATCAACGCCATTCTTTATTATTTGAATGATATTTTTGGCGCGGCGGGGTTCAGCAAGGTTTCCGGCGATTTACAGGCGGTTGCCGTGGGCAGCATGAACCTGATTGCCACGCTGCTGGCAATGTCGGTCATCGACAAACTAGGGCGCAAGACTCTTTTGTTGATTGGATCGGTGGGGACGGCCGTATGCCTGGCCGGCGTGTCCAGCATATTCTTTACGCAGAGCCACCGAAGCTATCTTCTGTGGCTGCTGGTAGGCTACATCGCGTTCTTTGCCATTTCACAAGGCGCGGTGATCTGGGTGTACATCAGCGAGGTCTTTCCCAACCGCGTGCGCGCGAAAGGACAGGCGCTGGGAAGCTCTTCACACTGGATCATGAATGCGCTGATTGCCTACACGTTTCCGCAGCTTGCGAAATCGTCCGGCGCATATCCGTTTGTACTGTTTGCGGTCATGATGGCGGTGCAGTTTTTCGTCGTGCTGTTCTTCTACCCCGAGACCAAGGGAGTCACCCTGGAGCAGATGCAGCACCGCCTGGGTATTGAATGAGGGCGACATAGAAGCCCGCGACCACAATCCAGACTAGGCTGTTCTGACGGTGACGGTAGCAACCGACAGGCGCGGCAAATCCATCCTGAGCCTGGCCCCGTCTAGGGCGACCGTGTGCGTTTGAGGAAGAAGACGATTGGGATTCTCAAAGGTGTTGCAAGCATTCCAATCTGCATCGTGAAGGATCTGCGCTTTCGCTTCCTTCGCCGTACTTCCCTGTAGAGTGCAGTCGATTTCAAAATCAGCATCGTGACGCGGATTCACAAACGAGACGACCATCTCGTTCCCTGCTTTTGAGGCCGAGACGGAGACGGCTAGCGGAGACGTATCCTGGGTCTCCACGCGTACCGCGGTCTTGGAGCGGTGCTGCTTGAAAAGAGCGAATGTGTGATACGTCGACGTGCGAATGCATGACTTGCCCTCGGGGCCATCGGTAAGTAAGAGGGATTGCAGGACGTTCACGATTTGCGCGATGTTGCACATGAAGAGTTTGTCCGCCTGGCGGTTGAAAATATTCAGTCCAAGACCGGCGGCGACGGCGCTGCGCATAGTGCTCTGCATCCAGAGCTTTCCATAGCGCTTTTCATCTTCCTCCGGAATCTTGTCCCAAACGCCCCATTCATCCAGGATCAGGCCGATTTTATGGCCGTCGCGGTAGCTGTCGAGGAGCGCTCGCTGCTCCGCGACGGCTTCTTCCACTCGCTTGAATATCGACAGTTGCTGGCTGACGTGGTCGGCGCTGAATTCCGTGGCACGGTCGGGGCCGCCTTCGTAGTAGTGCATCGAAATCCCGCTGGGTGCGCCGCCTTCAAGAGTGTCCATGAAGCCGCGCGTCCACTTGCGATCGTTTCCGTTGGGGCCGCTGGCCACGAGAAACGGCTTGGTGCCGCCGAATTCGCGAACGTACACGGAGAATTGCCGGTACAAATTGCCGTAGACCTCGGGACGCATCCATCCGCCGCATCCCCAATTTTCATTGCCGACACCCCAATAGCGCACGCGGAACGGCTCGGCAGCGCCGTTCTTTATGCGTTCGTCCGCAAGAGTGCTTCCTGAGGGCATATTGCAATACTCGATCCAGTCCCGTAACTCGCGCGGAGACCCGCTTCCCACGTTGCCAGCCAGATAGGGTTCAGCGCCAAGCAAACGGCATAAGCCAATAAACTCATGACTGCCGAAGCTCCCGTCTTCGATGTAGCCGCCCCAATGGATATTCACGCGCTTGGGCCGCTGCTCGACCGGGCCAATGCCGTCACGCCAATGATAATCATCGGCATAACAGCCTCCAGGCCACCGCAGAACGGGTACGCCGAGCTCGCGAAGGTGATCCACAGCTTGCTTGCGATAGCCATCAATGTTGGGGATTGGCGATTTCTTGCCGACCCACAAACCACCGTAAACACAAGAGCCAAGATGCTCGGCAAAATGACCGTGAAATTCCGGGCGAACGATGCCGATCTCTGCGTCAGCGCGGACAACAATTTTCTGCGTGCCTGAGGAGGCAGCGTGCAAGCTTCTGGGAATAATGGCGAACAGCGAGAAGGCTGCGGAGCTTCCAACGAATTGTCTGCGCGATAGGTGTGGATTCACGGTGATCCTCGTGTGCTGGGTGTCCAGTACGGTTACGACTTGTGCCAATACATGTCCCAGCCGAGATAACGGCCGGTGGCTTCATGAACGGCCGACGCGACCGATGAAAAGTTTGCCGCCACGTGATGTTCGAACCCGCGCTCGCAGATGTAGCGGAGAAGCTTCTGCAGTTGAGGAATATGCACGACCCCGGCTCCGCCAAACGTTTCCAATGAATCGTCGGTGAAATTTCCCTCGCCTACGTAGCCGCGGATTCTCCCCTCGCGATCGTCCGTCGAGACGCGGACAAAACTCATGGGACCCGCCTTGACTCTGCCTACGCAGGTGCCAAAGGTATTTTCCTTGCCTACCGTTCCAGCGATGATTTCCTGGAAATCCATGCGGACGTCTTTGAAAAAATGCTTGGGGAGGTTGCTGCAGTGAAAACAGACGGCTTTGTCGGGATCATCGGCGTAATTGTTGTTCCAGTCGAGCAGCGCGCTGGGAGTTTCGGACGCCAGCCGCAGCGCGTGCATGCCAACGACGCCGGCAATATCGACTTCGCAGGCGCTGGACATGCCCTCGTTGCTCATCATGCTCATCACGGTGCAGGGGACGACTCCAAAATATTCTTCCAGAGAAGTCCAGCATTGAATGGCGCTGATGACCACGTCGGTGTCCTGCATCCAGGCATCGATCACCGCGCCGAGCTTGGCCATCTTGAGGAGCGCAGCGTCGGGAATGCTTTGCGTGGAAACATACTTGCGGATGGACTGTAGTTTTTTCTGCGCGATGGAGTCGTCGTCCTTCATGCGTGCGATACGGCCGAGAATCTCGGAAAGATCAATGGTCTCGACGGAGATGCCGTTGGCTTCGAGGATCTTTTCGCTGTAGCGGACGGTGTTGAAGGCAGCCGGACGCGCGCCGATTGCGCCGATGCGCAAACGCCGCAGGCCCTTCACCACGCGGCAAACACTGAGGAACCAATCGAGGTCGCGGCGGAAGAGGTCCGACTGCGGCAACTCGGTGTGAAGCGAGGTTAGCGAGTAAGGAATGCCGTACTGAGCGAGATTGTTGCAGGCCGACATCTTGCCGCAGAAACTGTCGCGGCGGTCGCGGATGGTCATGCGACCCGGCGTGTCAGGTGTGGCTTGAACCAAGACCGGTACGGGAAGTCCAGCCATCCTCAAGGTATCGGCGATGGCTCGCTCGTCACCAAAGTTCGGCAGCGTGACGACGATCCCATCGATTGCTTCGCGGTGCTGCTTGAATAGGTCCGCGCAGCGCCGTGCTTCCTGGCGCGTTTCTACGGCGCCAAACTTTGATTCCCCTTCTGTTAGCGTGACGACCTTTACTCCCCCGGACTCGAGCGCTGCGCGCATTTCCTGATGGCCCGAGCGCGCCAGGTGATCCGGGAAAAACCCACGATTCCCGACGATCATCCCGAGTGTCATTTGACGCTTCGCTGGCTCGCTCATAACCCTTCTTTCTGTGAGAAGAACCGGTAGGTAAGAATACCGCAGAGGCCCGGTGGGGCCACCCTCCACCTTCAGGAATACGAATGCACACGAAAGTTATCGGCTGCGGGCCGGCCACAAGAAATCATAATCCACATGTTCTGTAAACGTTACATTCGGACAATATTTCCGAGCTGAGGCCATTGTCAAGGTGATTTCGGGCTTCCCGGGCCGGCCGAAGCGCAAGAATTTATCGCGCAAGCTGCGGTTGGCACAGTACAATCCACGGCGCGCTGGACTGGCTCTTCGGTTTGCGTTTTCAAGAAGTTTGGGAGAGAACCAAAATGTGTTTCCTACTCCGCAGTCTCTTACTGCTGGTGCTTGGATGCTGTCTATTCTCCGCAGTCGTCGTGGGTGCTGAATCTAAACACCTGCAAATCTTTTTCGTTGATGTCGAAGGCGGACAGGCGACGCTGATTGCCACGCCCTCGGGCCAATCGATGCTCATTGATGCCGGTTGGCCCGGTTTTAATGAGCGAGACGCCGGCCGAATCGTCTCGGCGGCTAAAGCTGCTGGTGTCGATCGAATCGACTTTGTGCTAATTACCCACTTTCATCGCGACCACGTGGGAGGCGTGACCCAGCTTGCCAGCCAAATCAAAATAGGAACGTTTGTCGATCATGGGACTAACATGGAGGATGCGGCTGACCCGCGAGAGGACTTTGCGGCCTATGAAAAAGTGGCCGCGCATTCGAAGCGCCTGATCGTTAAGCCTGACGATCGAGTTCCCATGAAAGACATAAGCGTGCAGGTTCTGACCGCAGCGGGAGAGCGCATCAGCGTGGCTTTACCGGGAGCCGGGCAGCCGAATTCGATTTGTACCTCGGAGCCAGAGGCGGCTGTCGATCCTACGGAGAACGCTCGTTCGCTTGGAACGTTGATCGCTTATGGCCAGTTCCGCTTCATCGACCTCGGCGATCTTACCAAGAGAAAAGAAAGAGAGTTGGTGTGTCCCAACAATCTGATTGGGACCGTTGATCTCTATTTGACCACTCATCACGGTCTGAACCAGTCCAACGCCAAAGTGATCGTCGACGCGCTCCGCCCGCGGGTGTCGATTATGAATAACGGGGCGCACAAGGGTGGAAGCCCGGATGCGTGGGAAACGATTCGCAATTCGCCTGGACTTCAGGACTTGTGGCAATTGCACTACGCCATGGACTCCGACAAAGCGCACAATGTGGCAGAGACGTTCATCGCCAACGTGGACGAAAAATGCGCGGGTAAGTTCATCAAGGTGACGGTTGAACCGAACGGCACGTTCACAGTCTTGAATTCGAGAAATGGGTACACGAAGACCTACTCTAAATAGAGAAATTTCGCGGATCAGGCTCTCGATTTCGAGTTGTCCTCAGCGCTCCGCTCACTTCGGGCGCCAGCGCATCGCGAATAGGACCTTATGAAGGAAACAACCTCCAATAAGGTCGTCGTTCCTCTGTTTGCCGAGCATCGGTTCTGGTACCCAGAAAAGGGCTATTTGCTCACTGTTCTTGTACTTTCTACACACCTCGCATTTCATGCCTTATCGCCGCTAACCCCATACGACTGTTCGATGTGATTGAATTTAAGCCTATTACCAAGTCCAATGCGAGTCTGGAAGGGCGGTTGCCCTTTCAGCTATCGAACCAAGAACTCTAAGAGGTATCAGCCCGCTCGAAAGAGAATCGTGGTGTGGACCGAGAAACAAGCTTTGCGCTCAAGGAGGCGCTACGAATGAACCTCACAAAGTGCATCGTCCTAATGGCGAGCCTGTTGACTTTGGGACCATTTTCGTCCGCAAAAAATCCGACCGAAGCAAAAACCGAGCAGGATCGCCTTCAAAACGCAGGAACAGTCATGCAGGAGATCCTCAAAGTTCCTGACGACATTCCACAGGACCTGCTCGACAAAGCTCGCTGTGTTGTCGTCATGCCGTCAGTGTTGAAAGCCGCGTTTGTTGTTGGTGGCAGCTACGGTCGCGGAACCATGGTATGCCGCACTGGTAAGGACTTCACCGGTCCTTGGGGCGCACCGGCCATGTATGCGCTAGAGGGCGGCAGCGTTGGTCTGCAAATTGGTGGTGAAGCCACCGATTTCGTTTTCCTGGTGATGAACGACCGTGGCGCAGGCAGCCTGCTACACACCAAGGTGAAGCTGGGGGCGGACGCTTCTATCGCTGCTGGCCCGAAGGGACGTTCGGCTGCAGCCGATACTGACGCCTATATGCGTGCGGAGATTCTGAGCTACTCTCGCGCGCGAGGTGTTTTTGCCGGCATCTCTCTTGATGGCTCGACACTCCGGCCTGACGAAGATGCCAACCGCAAGCTATACGGCAAGTCTACAAGCGCCGCAAAAATCATTCTGGAATCGGATGTCCCTGCTCCAGACGCAGCGCATAGCCTAATCGCAGCTCTGCAAACCTCGTCCCCACAGCTCAAGCGTCAGTAGGGTTGTCTTTGCAACAGGCCTGGGCTAATGCCAGCAGGGCGACGTGCGGTCAATATGGCGATCGGCCGCACCTTGATATGTCTTGCCTCACGATTTTGCACGGTATTCGGCAATGTTGGAGCAGGTGCTAGATGCTTGTACCCACTGGCCGATATGAAAAGCGCACTGAAAGAGTAGTGACGGTAGAGGTTTTGCGCCTGCACGAATCGCAACCAAATAGCAGGGCGGTCACTCAAAATGTGAGCCCTAGAGGGGCACGCATCGTGACGGACTGCAACTGCATTCCAGGGAGGCACGTGCTGGTTACCGCTCTTGAGGAAGGTGTCAAGTCGCTGGCGCGGGTGATCTATTGTCAACGCGTAGAAAGCACAAAATTTGCTGTCGGCCTTCAGCTTGTAGTCCGTGTCGAAGAGTGGGGTAACGGCGCCAGCTCGAATCGCCACCCATTGAGTCTTTCCGCAACCTCCGCAGCTATGACTCAGGTCGCAGCTTTGGGATAGAGCCATACGCGGAGGAGCGAAAGGAGCCGCGCGGGATCGACTGGCTTAGAGATATAGTCGGAAGCCCCTGCTTCAATACAGCGCTCGCGATCTCCGGGCATAGCCTTGGCTGTAACCGCGATAATCGGCAGAGAGTCGAAACGTTCCATCTTGCGAATTTCGCGCAGTGCCTGGTAGCCATCCATCTCCGGCATCATGATGTCCATTAGAACCAAATCAATCGCCGGACTCGCGACTAGTTCTTCAAGCGCCCTCTTTCCGTCTTGCGCGCAAACGACTTTCATCTGGCTCATCTCGAGGACGCTCGAAAGAGCGTAGATATTACGCATATCGTCGTCCACGACCAAGACAGTCTTCCCGGCAAGAGCCGATCCTTTCTCGGCCACGCTTTCCAGCATCTTGCGTAGCTGCGGACCAAGCACCGCAAAGGGACGGTGTAGGAAAAGTGAAACTTGTTCCAGAATGCGCTCCGGGGAGGTTGCATCCTTGACAACGACAGCACTTGTGAGCGAGGAAAGACTTGTCTCCTCTTCCCGAGAAAGATCCTTTCCTGTGTGCACAATGATAGGTAGTTGGAGAAGCCCGATGTCAGATTTGATCTTTTCCACCAGTTCGATGCCGCCCGTATCAGGCAGCATGAGATCGAGGACTAGGCAATCGAATGGCTTCGACTTGAGCATCTCCAGTGCTTCGGCCGCGGTTCCCGCCGTTTGCGTCATAACGTCATCGCCCGCAAGCAGCTCCATGAGATTCTGCCGCTCGATATCCGAGTCTTCTACGATGAGAAGAGTCTTTGGCTGGCGGCTTAAAAAGGTCTGTGTTTTGAGCAACGCCTGAAGGAGGTCCTCTTTTTCCGCAGGTTTCTTCATGTAGGCAAAAGCCCCCGCGCGTAGAGCGCGGTCCGGATCGTCACCGCCCGACAGCACTACTACGGGGATGTGACGCAATTCGAGGTTGTGCTTGAGGTAGTCTAGAAGAGCGTAGCCCTCCATGTCGGGCAGTCGGAGGTCGAGCGAAATTGCTTGTGGACGAAACTTCCGCGCCATCGCCAGTGCCGCCTCGCCTGTGAAGGCGAGCAGGCCTTTAAACCCCTGCTCCCTGGCAAGGTCTAGGAGCAGGGTGGCAAAAGACATGTCGTCTTCTACGATAAGCAGAGTCTGATCTCCAGGCTTCAGGTTTTCGCGGTCGTCTTGGACATCAGTTGGGAGAAGTTCCAGAATCGCCTCTTGCGCTATGGCCGGCTTGGCCTCGTCGAGCGCTTCGCGCATTGGAATCGCAACTACTTCTTTCAGCACTTTAGGTTTCACTGGAACGTAACGGTCGGGCAAATAAAGTGTGAACGTACTTCCCTGGCCAGGAGTGCTCTCGAGTTTGATCTCTCCACCCAGGAGCTTCGCTACTTCTCTGGAGATCGAAAGCCCCAACCCCGTCCCTCCGTATTTGCGGCTTGTGGAGGTGTCCGCCTGTTGGAAGGGCTCGAAAATAACTTGGTACTTGGCTGGCGAGATTCCGATTCCCGTGTCTTTGACCGAGAAAGAGACTACCTTCTCGGACCGACTCAAAATTTCATGGTCGCGCGTCCACCCATGAGTCGCCACTCCAATGTGAAGTCGAACGCTGCCCTCCGAAGTGAACTTGAACGCATTGGAGAGAAGATTCCGCAGAACTTGCTGCACGCGCTTCGCATCGCTTTCGAAGGTAGTCGGGAGGTCGGCATCTGCCCCGATCTCGAAATCCAACTTCTTCGAGAGCGCCACGGGCCTGAAGCTCGCCTCAACCTCGTCCTGAATGTCCCTGAAGCGGACTCGGGCCGCATCCACAGACATCGTTCCCGATTCGATCTTCGAGAGGTCGAGGATATCGTTGATGAGTGAGAGTAAGTCGCTACCCGCGAGGTTGATCGTCTTCGCATGCTCCACTTGTTTAGGCGTGAGGTTTCCCTCGGCGTTTTGGTAGAGCATTTTCGAGAGAATGAGCAGGCTGTTCAAAGGTGTCCGCAGCTCGTGCGACATATTCGCCAAAAAGTCGCTCTTGTATTTCGAGGTCAACTGCAGCTGTTCAGCTTTTTCGTTGAGTTCCGCGTTCTTTTGTTGGAGTTCCGTAGTAAGCGCTTGGGATCGTTTGAGAAGATCTTCCGTCCGCATGGTAGCTGCAATAGTATTCAGAACGATTCCGAGACTTTCCGTAAGCTGGTCCAGGAACGCCAGGTGAATTTCACTGTAGGGATGGAACGACGCGAGCTCGATGACCGCCTTGACCTCTTCCTCGAACAGCACCGGCAGGACGACGATGGTGAGGGG
>Ga0207665_10000064_pt1 | contig 68931 bp, 70 predicted proteins | sample LARL112metaG_FD_184351 | JGI IMG/M metagenome (GOLD analysis project Ga0207665, IMG submission 184351) | Corn, switchgrass and miscanthus rhizosphere microbial communities from Kellogg Biological Station, Michigan, USA - LAR L11-2 metaG... | ecosystem: Host-associated > Plants > Roots >... | reverse complement strand
CTGCACCAGCCGCGTTGGAGGTGCCCGCGAAAACCGTTCCCGTACCCACCGACGTCAGCCCGCAACTGCAGAAGATCATCGGCGCGCCGTTGCGGTCGAACTGGGATATCCACCCCAAGAGTGGCGAGGAATGGAAGCCGGTCGCGGATGCGGGCGCGGCGGCGCTGACCAAGAACGTGCCCGGCATGATCGAGCGGCTCAAGGTGAAGGTCGAGAAGACCAATATCGACGGCGTGCGGGCCTTCATCGTCACGCCCGAAACCATCGCGCCGGAAAACCGCAACCGACAGCTCATCCATATGCATGGCGGCTGTTACGTGCTCAATCCCGGCGAAGCCGGCTTGCCGGAAGCGATCTTCATGGCCGGCTTCGGGCACATCAAGGTGATTTCGGTCGAATACCGGATGCCGCCGGAAGCTTATTTCCCGGCCGCGCTCGACGACGGGATCACGGTCTGGAAGGCCGCGCTGAAATCCATGGACGCGAAGAACATGGCGATCTTCGGCACCTCGGCCGGCGGCGCGCTGACGCTCGAAATGGTTTTGAAGGCGAAGGAGCTCGGGCTTCCCGTGCCCGGGGCGATCGCGCCGGGAACGCCGATGTCTGATGTCACCAAGGTCGGCGATACCTTCTACACCAATGCGATGCTCGACAACGTGCTGGTTTCCCCCAACGGCTTTTGCGATGATGGCGCAAAAGTCTATGCCAACGGGCATGACATGAAGGACCCGTTATTGTCGCCGGTCTACGGCGACATGAAAGGTTTTCCGCCGACAATTCTTACCAGCGGCACGCGCGATCTGCTCTTGAGCAACACCGTTCGCGTTCACCGCAAGCTTCGGCAAGCCGGCGTGGAAGCCACGCTCCAGGTTTATGAGGGCATGTCGCACGCCCACTACATCCGCGACGACACCGCGCCGGAGACGAGGGAAGTGTTCGAGGAGATTGCCCGTTTCTTCGATTCTCATCTCGGAAAATGAGGCAGCGAAAATAACGCAAGTGCGGCCTCGCGCCGCCCCTGCGTTCGTTTTAGACCGCGACGAGCTGTTGCGCCACGCTGCTTGTTCGTCTCGCCTTCCCTGGCTTCAAAGCCGGGAACAAAGAGCGTGCCGCAAGGCCCGCGGTATCGGCCACGCCTGGGTCGCGCGATACCATCGCGGCGACGATCGCACCGTCCATCAGCAACCCAAGCTGATGGGCGAGCACTTCCGGTTCCGCCGCGCCCATTTCTTCGGCGAGTTTCTCGATATAGGCGAGTACGACCTTCTTGTGCCGCATCGCGATTGCGCGCAGCTGTTTCTGGTCCTTGTCATGCTCACCCACGGCGTTGATGAACGGGCAGCCGTAGAAACGTTCCTGACGGAACCACTGCTTCAGTGCGGGAAAAATTCGCGCAAGTTTTGCCTGCGGGCTGCCACCAGCTTCTTCGATCGCGCCGATGAACCATTCGCGCCACTGCTTGCCTTCGGTCTCGAGCACAACATGAACCAGGTTGTTCTTCGATCCGAATAATTTGTAGAGCGTTGTCTTCGCCGTGCCGGCTTCATTGATGATGGCATCGATGCCGGTTGCGTTGATGCCGTTCTTGCAGAACAGCTGCGTCGCGGCACTCAGCAGACGCCCGCGCGCCGATTCATCGTCGCCGCTTCGGTGGTGAGCCGCGGCCGGGCGCAGTTTCGAAGAAGATTTTCCCATAGGCGCAGTTAATCCAACTGGGCCGCGCTCATCAAGTCGCATGTCGTTGCGCGCGAATTGATCGCGGGTTGCGTTGATTGCATCGCCTTTGAGCATTTCGCCGTTGCCTGATTCAAAGGCACAAATGCTAAGCGGCTTTGGGACTGCACGTTTTTCCAGCCGCGCCTTCTGGCACGCTTCATGCAGGCAACAGACCGTTCGGTATCCTGCCTCCCAGGGAGAAAACAATGACCGCGGTTGCCCAAAAAACAGCACTTACCGGCTGCCTCGCCCCGATCGACAAGCAAGGGCTCGAGCAGCTGATCGCCAACGGCAAAGCCAATCCGAAGGTCATCAAGACCTTGAAATGCAAGACTGTGGCCGAAGGCAAGTTCCGCCACGCCAACTACATCCGCAATCTTGCGCCTTACATTGTCGACGAGCCGCCGGGACTTCTTGGCGACGACACCGCGCCCAATCCTTCCGAAGCTTCTCTTGCGGCACTCGGTTCCTGTCTTGCCGTCGGGCTCCACGCCAATGCGGTGCATCGCGGCTGGATCGTCAACAAGCTCGAACTTGAGCTCGAAGGCGACCTCAACATCACCGCGGTCTGGGGCACCGGCGACGTCAGCGAAAAGCCGGTCGGTTTCACCGATGTTCGCGTCAAGGTCGACATGGAATGCGAGGGCATTCCGAAGAGCGAGATCGACGCGTTGGTCGCCCACGTCAAGAAATGGTCGCCCGTCGCCAACACCTTCACGCGCCCCGTCAACCTCGAGGTCGGCGCTTCCTGAAGGTTTCCACGCAAAATCCGGCGGCTGTGGAGGGTCTCATGGGTTCATCGGCTGTATCTCGGCGCGTGGCTGACGATGATCTCGCGCCGGCGTCGATTGTCAATCAGGTCGCCACGATTGCGCGCAAAAACCTTGCACCCATGGCGGCGGCGATTGACGCCGGGACGATCTACCCGGATGAACTGCTCCGTCGCCTTGGCGATATCGGCGCCTGGGCGAGCCATTTGCCAAAGAATGGCAGAGCCGATCTCTCCTGCGCCATTCAAGCGATCGCCGCTCTCGGCGAGGTCTGCGGCGCCACCGCCTTCATGGCGTGGTGCCAGAACACGCTCGTCTGGTACGCGGCGAATTCAGACAATCCCCGGCTGATTGCGAGATTCGGCGATAAGTTTGCGACCGGCCAAATTCTTGGCGGCACCGGCCTTTCCAATCCGATGAAGAGCTTCTTCGGGATCGAGAAGCTGAAACTGAAAGGCCGCAAGGTCGAGGGCGGCTACATCGTCAGGGGCGCGTTGCCGTGGGTGTCAAACCTAGGGCCCGGCCATTTCTTCGGCACCATCTTTGAACGCGAGGACCAGCCCGGCGGCATTGTGATGTTCCTGGCTGATTGCTCGGCCCCTGCGATCACCTTGCAGCCGTGCAAGGCGTTTCTCGCGATGGACGGCACAGGCACGTATGGCGTGCAATTCCGCGATGTCTTTGTGCCCGACGATCTCGTTCTGGCCGATCCCGCGGGTCCCTTCGTGAAAAAAATCCGCTCCGGCTTCATCCTGTTGCAAACCGGGATGGCCACGGGCCTGATCCGCGACTGCATCAACATCATGAACGAAGTCGATGCACCGCTTGGCCACGTCAATCGGTATCTGCCGCAACAGCCGGTCAATTTCCAGGAATTGCTTGCTGAGCTTGAAACGGAAGCGATGGCGCTGGCGCGCGATCCCTACAACGAAGAAGAAAGCTATTGGCGCAAGGTTGTCGCCCTTCGGCTGCGCGCAGGCGAAGCGAGCGTGGCGGCTGCGCACGCGGCCATGCTCCACTGCGGCGCTCGCGGTTACTTGCGGAGCCACCGCGCCCAGCGCCGGCTCCGAGAAGCCTATTTCGTCGCCATCGTCACGCCCGCCACCAAGCAGCTGCGCAAGATGCTGGCAGACATGTGAAGTTTTTGACCAGACCGCGGGATCACAACACAAGACAGGAGAGGCTGCCATGACGGACGTTCTGATTTCTGCCAGCGAACTCGCCGAACTCGTAACCAAGGAGCCGTGTGTCATCGTCGACACCCGAAATCCCGATGCTTACGGCGCGGGACACCTCCCCAATGCCGTGAACGTGCACGAGATCTTCACTTACCTTGCCACCTCGACCCCGGAGGGCATGAACGAACTGAAGACGAAATTCGCCGATGCGTTCGGCAGAGCGGGGCTGTCGGGCAAGGAAACCGCAATTGTCTACGAACAGTCGATGAATTCAGGCTTCGGCCAGTCTTGCCGAGGCTACTACCTCTTGACCATGCTCGGATATCCGAAGGTCAAGGTGCTTCACGGCGGTTACGACGCCTGGGTCGCCACGGGATTGCCGACCACGACCGCCGTGCCGACCCCGAAGCCGGCGTCGTTCTCGATCATTCCGGAAGCCGGCGACATCCTGATCGACTACAAGACCATGCTCGCGGCGGTTGGAAAGCCCGGCATCGCCTTGCTCGACGTGCGCGACGTCGACGAGTGGATCGGCGAAAGCTCCTCGCCCTATGGCAAGGATTTCTGCCCGCGCAAGGGGCGGATCCCGGGCGCGGTGTGGCTCGAATGGTACCGGATGATGAAACCGACAGCCGAGGGGCCGCGCTTCAAGTCCAAGGACGAAATCCTGGCCGAATGCGCCACCGTTGGGATCACCCAGAAAACCCCGGTCTATCTCTATTGCTTCAAGGGCGCGCGCGCCTCGAACACTTTCCTCGCTCTTAAAAATGCCGGGGTGAGGGATGTCCGGATGTACTTCGGATCCTGGAATGAATGGTCCCGCGACCCGTCGCTACCGATTGAGGAGGGCCTGCCCGTCGAGCCCAAGCTGACCGAAAAAGCGGCATGAAACCTGCATGTTTTTTCGCCGCCTGGCCGCTTTTTGCGGCCGGGCGGTGAATCCCGACGCCATGGCGGGGTTTGCCTTCGTCATTCCCGGCATCGCGTGAGGAAATGCAGGCATGTCCACTTTCGACGATCCTTTCGATGCGGACCGCGCACTTTCGCGGTCCGGCTGCATCTGCGGCCGACACCTCTCCGCGGCCGAGCACGAGCAGGACGCCTTGCGGCTTCGCTGCGAGTCGGTGGAAAGTCGCGAAAAGCGCTACGAGGGCGTGGTTGCGTCCGCGGTCATGCGCGCGATGTTTCCGAAGGATGTCGCACGGAGGGCGTTTCTGAAAACACTCGGAGCCGCGACCGCGCTTTCTGCCATCTCCCAATTCTTTCCGCTCAAACTGGCGACCGAGGCGTTCGCGGAAGGGGGCACACCTGAGAAAAAGGATCTGAAGGTCGGCTTCATCCCGATCACCTGCGCAACGCCGATCATCATGGGGGCGCCGCTCGGCTTTTATGCCAAGCATGGCCTCAACGTCGAGGTGGTCAAGACCGCTGGCTGGGCCGTGATCCGCGACAAGACCATCAACAAGGAATACGACGCCTCCCACATGCTGGCGCCGATGCCGATCGCGATTTCACTTGGGCTCGGCGCGCAGGCAATCCCGTTTGCGGTGCCGGCGATCGAGAACATCAACGGCCAGGGCATCACGCTTTCGATCAAGCACAAGGACAGGCGGAATCCGGCGGATTGGAAGGGCATGAAATTCGCCATTCCCTTCGACTACTCCATGCACAATTATCTGCTGCGCTATTACCTCGCCGAAAACGGCCTCGACCCTGACACCGACGTCCAACTCCGCTCGGTGCCACCACCGGAAATGGTCGCCAATCTCCGTGCCGACAACATCGACGGCTTTCTCGCGCCCGACAACGTCTGCCAGCGCGCGATCTATGACGGCGTCGGCTTCATGCACATTCTTTCCAAGGAGATCTGGGACGGCCACCCCTGCTGCAGCTTCGCCGCAAGCCGCGAGTTCATCACGGGCTCGCCCAACAGCTTCACCGCTCTGACGCGCGCGATCCTCGATGCCACCGCCTACGCGTCCAAAGCGGAGAACCGCAAGCAGATCGCGGAAGCGATCGCGCCGGCAAATTACATCAACGCGCCCGTCACTGTGCTGGAGCAGGTGCTGACCGGCACCTATGCCGACGGGCTCGGCGGCATCAAGACCGACCCCAAGCGCGTCGATTTCGACCCGTTCCCATGGCAGTCGTTCGCGGTCTGGATGCTCACGCAGATGAAGCGCTGGGGTCAGATCAAGGGCGATGTGGATTACAAGTCAATCGCCGAGCAGGTTTATCTCGCGACCGACACGCGCAAGGCCATGGCAGAGATGGGCCTGGTGCCACCGTCGAGTTCTTACAAATCCTTCTCGGTGATGGGCAAAGCCTTTGATCCGGCCAAACCCGACGATTATCTCAACAGCTTCAAGATCAGGAAGTCGTCGTGAGCATCTCCGCTTTCTTGTCCCGGACGCGATGCAGCACGCAGCACGAAGTGCGTAGTGGTGCGTCGCAGAGCCGGGACCATCTTGGCTTCGCTGGGTCCCGGTTTAGCAGCGCACCACTTCGCCCTGCTTCTTGCTGCGCTGCGCCCGGGACACAGGACGTGCGGTGGGTGGCATGACCTCTTCGCTTCGCTTTCGAGCGGCGATCGTCTCGATCGTGTTGTTTGCCGCATTCATCGGCGTCTGGCATATCGCAACGCGAGGCTCCCGCGCGGTCGCGGGCATGAGCCCGGAATACGCCAAGCTGATGGGCGTCACCGCGACCCAGGGCAAGTCGGCGATGCCCGGTCCGCTCGATGTCGGCACCAAGCTATGGGAGCACCTCAAGCGGCCATTCTACGACAATGGGCCGAACGACAAGGGGTTGGGCATTCAGCTCGGCTATTCGATCGCACGGGTCGGGCTCGGTTATCTCCTGGCCGTGATCGTCGCCATCCCGCTCGGCTTTTTGATCGGGATGTCGCCCTTGATCAGTCGCGCGCTCGATCCCTTCATTCAAGTGCTCAAACCGATCTCGCCGCTCGCCTGGATGCCGCTCGCGCTCTACACGATCAAGGATTCCTCCCTGTCGGCGATCTTCGTGATCTTCATCTGCTCGGTTTGGCCGATGCTGCTCAATACAGCCTTCGGCGTCGCCTCCGTGCGCAAGGAATGGATTAACGTCGCGCGCACGCTCGAAGTCGGTACGCTCCGGCGCGCGTTCACCGTGATCCTGCCGGCGGCAGCCCCGACCATACTCACGGGCATGCGAATCTCGATCGGGATCGCCTGGCTCGTGATCGTCGCCGCCGAGATGCTCGTCGGCGGCACTGGCATCGGCTACTTCGTCTGGAACGAGTGGAATAACCTGTCGATCACCAATGTCATTATCGCCATCTTACTGATCGGCGTGGTTGGCATGCTGCTCGATCAGGTCCTGGCGCGCTTTACGCGCATGGTCACGTTCCCGGAATGACGCGATGACCGAAAGATTCATTTCCGTCGAGGCGATCGCAAAGCGCTATCCCGGCGCCGGCGGCGGGCAAATCGCGGTGTTCGAAAATCTCTGGCTGTCGATGCAGCGCGGTGAATTCGCCTGCGTGATCGGCCACTCCGGCTGCGGCAAGACCACGATACTTAACATCCTGGCCGGGCTTGATGTACCAAGCGAAGGCGCCGTGATCGTGGACAATCAGGCGATCGAAGGAACGAGCCTCGACCGCGCCGTGATCTTCCAGAGCCACGCACTGTTGCCGTGGCGCACCGTGCTCGGCAACGTTGCCTATGCCGTGACCTCTAAATGGCGGCACTGGGACCGGGCCAGGGTGAGGGCGCATGCGCAAGGCTTTATCGATCTCGTAGGCCTGACCGGCTCCGAGCACAAGCGTCCTTCGGAACTCTCCGGCGGCATGAAACAGCGTGTCGGCATTGCGCGCGCGCTCTCGATCGCGCCGAAGATCATGCTGATGGACGAGCCTTTCTCGGCACTCGATGCGCTGACGCGGGGTACGTTGCAGGATGAGGTCCGCCGCATCTGTCTGGAAACCGGACAGACCGTTTTCATGATCACTCATGATGTCGATGAGGCGATCTATCTTGCCGACAGGATTTTCCTCATGACCAACGGCCCGGGCGCCGTGCTCGCCGAGATCGTGGAGAATCCGTTGCCGAAGGATCGAATCCGGCTCGATCTGCACCGCCATCCCCATTACTACGCCGTTCGCAATCACATCGTCGATTTTCTGGTCAGCCGCAGCAGGAGCTTTGTGGCAGAGAGGCCCGGCCACGATCCGCGCGACGTACCTGTGGTGCGGGTCGGAAAACCAGAGCTTACGATCGCCTCGGGCGATGAGGAACTAAGGCAGGCGTCGTGGCCGGGCTTGTCGCGGCCATCGGTGTCATGCTGAGTTGATCAAAAAAACTGGATGCCCGGCCCAAGGCCAGGCAGGACGAAGAAGGGAGACCCACATGAAGCGATCCGACCTCACCGAGAAGCTGCTCGACATCAAGCGCGAAAAGGGCTGGACCTGGAAACACATTTGCGAACGGATCGGCGGCTATTCCGAAGTGCTGATCGTGGGCGCGATCCTCGGCCAGATGAAGCTGACCAAGCCGCAGGCTGCGAACGCCGCCGAGCTGTTCGGGCTGTCCAAGGCCGAAGCCGCATTGCTCAATGAGGTTCCGATGCGCGGCACGCCGATGCCGCCGACCGATCCCCTGATCTACCGGTTCTACGAACTGGTGATGGTCAATGGTCCGGCGTGGAAAGCCTTGATCGAGGAAGAATTCGGCGACGGCATCATGTCCGCGATCGACTTCGACATGCTGATCGAGCGGTTGCCCAATCCGAAGGGCGACCGCGTCAAGATCACGATGTCCGGCAAATTCCTGCCGTACAAATATTACGGCGCGAGCGGCAACGTGCCGGAGTATGGATTCAAGGAGGGTTGAGGTCTTGTCATTGCGAGCGAAGCGAAGCAATCCAGAGCGCCGTGAAAGACTGGATTGCTTCGTCGCGAAAGCTCCTCGCAACGACAACAAAGCTCATGTCCCCGCCTTCACCTGTGCGATTGCCTGCAGCAAAAATTCGCCCATCTGGGCGCGGATTTCGTCTTCGGTGATGGCAATCCCTTTGGTTGCAAGGTCGTCCATCAGCTTGGCGATCACCGCGGCGTCGCCGCCCTCGTTGAACTCGGCTGCGACGACTTCCCGCGAATAGGCGATGGCTTGTTCGCCCGACATTCCGAGCTTTGCCGCCACCCAAAGTCCGGTGAGGCGGTCGCGGCGTGCCAGAGCCTTGAACTTCAGCTCCTCGTCGACCACGAACTTCTTCTCAAAGGCTTCCTCGCGCTTGTCGAAGGTGGTCATGGCAAAGTTCCCCTCGGTACCGGTCCCGGCTGCCCCGGGTCGCATTGCGGCGGGCAGCCTGCATGCCTAAATAATACGGCGAATCGGTGAGTTAGCGAGCCCTCAAACACTGCTGTCAAACACGGTAAAACCCGCTTCCCCAGGGCCGGATCGATTGTACTGGATAGGCCAATCGGATAGGTTCGATTCCAGGCTCGGTTCTCGTTCTGTTTCCTGTCCCTGGCCTTCACGGCAGCTCCGTCGTGGGTCGTCCCTTCTGGCATCCGGAGCACACCAAATTCATGGATTTTAACAACACACGGTACATCCCTATGAGCCGTCGACGCCGTATCTATGAAGGCAAAGCCAAGGTTCTTTACGAGGGGCCAGAGCCGGGAACCCTGATCCAGCACTTCAAGGACGATGCGACCGCGTTCAACAAGCAAAAACACCAGGTGATCGAGGGCAAGGGGGTCCTCAACAACCGCATCTCGGAATACCTGTTTCAACACCTCAACGACATCGGCGTGCCCACCCACTTCATCCGCCGACTCAACATGCGCGAGCAACTGATTCGCGAAGTTGAGATTGTGCCGCTGGAAGTTGTGGTGCGGAACGTGGCGGCGGGATCGCTGTCGCAGCGCCTCGGCATTGAGGAAGGCACCCAGTTGCCGCGCTCGATCATCGAGTTCTACTACAAGAACGACCAGCTCAACGATCCCATGGTTTCCGAAGAGCACATCACGGCGTTCGGCTGGGCCACGCCGCAGGAGATCGACGACGTCATGGCGCTTGCCATCCGCGTCAACGATTTCCTCACCGGGCTGTTTCTCGGCATCGGCATCCGCCTGGTCGATTTCAAGATGGAATGCGGCCGCCTGTTCGAAAACGAAATGATGCGAATTATCGTCGCCGACGAGATCTCGCCGGATTCCTGCCGGCTGTGGGACATCAAGTCGAACGAGAAGCTCGACAAGGATCGCTTCCGCCGCGATCTCGGCGGATTGCTCGAGGCCTATACCGAAGTCGCAAAGCGGCTCGGGATCTTGATGGAAAACGAGCGGCCTGCGGGCTCGGGCCCGGTGCTGGTGAAAAGCTAAATGAAAGCACGCGTCACCGTCACGCTCAAATCGGGCATCCTCGATCCGCAAGGCAAGGCGATCGAAGGCGCGCTGAAATCGCTCGGCGTCGATGGCGTTGCAAGCGTCCGCCAGGGCAAGGTCTTCGACATCGAGCTTGCAGGCGCCGACAAGGCAAAGGCCGAGGCGGCGCTGAAAGAGGCGGCCGACAAGCTTCTGGCCAACACCGTGATCGAGAATTACCGGGTCGAACTCTTGAGTTGATTTTTCCCTCTCCCCTTGCGGGAGAGGGTGGCGAGCGAAGCGAGCCGGGTGAGGGGTCGTACGATTCGTCTTTCAGATAGCCCCTCACCCGGTCCTCCATGCCGTAGACGGCATTTCGGACCACCCTCTCCCGCAAGGGGAGAGGGAAGGGAGCAGGGTTCTTCCAGGCATGAAATCCGCCGTTCTCGTCTTTCCCGGAATCAATCGCGAGCGCGACATGGCCCGCGCGCTCAAGCTCGCATCCGGCCACGAGCCCGCGATGGTTTGGCATGCCGAGACATCGCTGCCGAAAAGCACCGATCTTGTCGTGGTGCCCGGTGGTTTTTCCTATGGCGATTATCTGCGCTGCGGCGCGATCGCTGCGCGCGCGCCCGTCATGGATGCGGTTCGCGCCTTTGCGGCCAAGGGCGGTCTGGTGCTGGGCGTCTGCAATGGCTTTCAGATTTTGTGCGAGGCCGGACTTCTGCCCGGCGTGCTGATGCGCAATGCGCGACTGAAATTCATCTGCCGTGACGTGCATCTGCGCATTGAACGCTCCGACACGCCGTTCACGCGCGGCTACAATGCCGGCCAAGTCATTCGGGTGCCGGTCGCTCATGGCGAGGGCAATTACGAGGCCGATGAAAACACGTTGAAGCGGCTAGAAGGCGAGGGGCGGGTGCTCTATCGCTACTGCTCGGCGGAGGGCGCGATCGATGAGGGCGCCAATATCAATGGCGCGGCGCATTCCATCGCCGGCATCATCAGCGAGCGCGGCAATGTGCTCGGCATGATGCCGCATCCGGAAAACCATGTCGAAGACATCATGGGCTGCACCGACGGGCGCGGTCTGTTCGCGGGCCTTGTCGCGCATACTAGTGAAGCGGATTTGACATTCGCCCATGCCTAGCCGCGAAACCGCAAGCGAATGTCAAATCCAAAGCTTCACCAGCAAACCTATGTTTTGCCAGTGGTCCTTTAATTCCAACATTCGCAAACAACTTGCCGCAACGGGATGCGAATGTTGTAATTGGACCACTGGAGCAGGCGGCGTGAACGACGCGAAAGAGTGTCTGACCAGGTTTTGGGAAGGCGTGTCTAGGTCCGCCTGTTGCGGTCTGCTCTCTCCCCCATTGTCGGGGAGAGGTGGAGAGGGGGGTACCACGAATGCCGGCGCTTTCGGCTTACCCCCCTTCTTAGCCCTCCCCCACAAGGGGGGAGGGAACCAGGATGCGATCTGGGCGAGAGCCTCATCATATGCACTCTGACCAGCCCCAGATCACCCCCGAACTCGTCGCTGCCCACGGCCTGAAGCCCGACGAGTATGAGCGCATTCTCAATCTGATCGGCCGTGTGCCGACGTTCACCGAACTCGGCATCTTTTCGGCGATGTGGAACGAGCATTGCTCGTACAAGTCCTCGCGCATTCATCTGCGCAGGCTCCCGACCAAGGCTCCCTGGGTGATCCAGGGACCGGGCGAGAACGCAGGCGTCATCGACATCGGCGACGGCCTTGCAGTGGTCTTCAAGATGGAGAGCCACAACCATCCGAGCTACATCGAGCCGTATCAGGGCGCGACCACGGGCGTGGGCGGAATCCTGCGTGACGTGTTCACGATGGGAGCGCGCCCGATTGCCTGCCTGAATGCGCTGAGCTTCGGCGCGCCGGAACATCCCAAAACACGCCACCTTGTTTCAGGCGTCGTCGCCGGCATCGGCGGCTATGGCAATTCGTTCGGGGTGCCGACAGTGGGCGGACAGGTGCGTTTCCACACCCGCTACGACGGCAACATTCTTGTCAACGCGATGGCGGTCGGTCTGGCGGACGCCGACAAGATTTTTTACGCGGCGGCCTCCGGGGTGAACATGCCGATCGTCTATCTCGGCTCCAAGACCGGCCGCGACGGCATTCATGGCGCCTCGATGGCGTCGGCCGAATTCGATGACGACTCGGCCGAGAAGCGGCCGACCGTGCAGGTGGGCGATCCCTTCGCCGAAAAGCTGCTTCTGGAGGCCTGTCTCGAAATCATGGCCAAGGGTTGCGTCATCGCCATCCAGGACATGGGTGCGGCGGGTCTGACCTGTTCGGCGGTCGAGATGGGCGCCAAGGGCGATCTTGGTGTCGATCTTGACCTCGATGCGGTGCCGACGCGCGAAAGTGGCATGAGCGCCTACGAGATGATGCTCTCGGAGAGCCAGGAGCGCATGCTCATGGTGCTCAAGCCCGAGAAGGAACAAGAGGCGGAGGCGATCTTCCGCAAATGGGGCCTCGACTTTGCCGTCGTGGGGTACACCACGCCTAGCAAGCGCTTTGTCGTCAAGCACGGCGGCTCGGTGATGGCTGACCTTCCGATCAAGGAACTGGGCGACGAAGCGCCAGTCTATGACCGGCCGCATGTCACCCGAGAGCCGCTGGCAGTGGTGCAAGCGCGCGACGTCGAGCCGCCGGTCGGCATCATGGCCGCGCTGCAAGAACTGATCGCCACTCCCGAGCTTTGCTCCAAACGCTGGGTGTGGGAGCAATATGATCACGTGATCCTGGGCAATACCGTGCAGCGGCCTGGCGGCGATGCCGCCGTGGTGCGCGTGCAGGACGGTCCGAAGGGGCTCGCGCTCACCGTCGACGTCACCCCGCGCTATTGCGAGGCCGATCCGTATCAAGGCGGCAAGCAGGCGGTGGCGGAAGCCTGGCGAAACATAACGGCAGTCGGCGGGCGGCCACTCGCGATCACCGACAATCTCAATTTCGGCAATCCCGAGCGTCCCGAGATCATGGGCCAGTTCGTCGGCTGTCTGAAAGGAATTTCGGAAGCAGCCCGCGCGCTCGACTTCCCCGTCGTGTCCGGCAACGTTTCGCTCTACAACGAGACCAATGGCCGCGGCATCCTGCCGACGCCCTCGATCGGCGGCGTCGGATTGCTCGACGATTTCACGAAATCCGCCACGCTCGCGTTAAAGGCCGAAGGCGAGGCGATCCTCCTGATCGGCGAAACCCACGGCTGGCTCGGCCAGTCCGTTTATCTGCGCGACATCTGCGGCCGCGAGGAGGGCGCGCCACCTCCGGTCGATCTTGCCGCAGAACGGCGCAACGGCGATGTCGTGCGCGGCATGATCCACGCCCGCACCGCAACAGCCGCGCATGATGTTTCCGACGGTGGCCTCCTGATCGCATTGGCGGAGATGGCGATCGCAGGCGGAATCGGCGCAAGCCTGCTCGCCGCTCCGTCCTCGATCGTGCCGCATGCGTATTGGTTCGGCGAGGACCAGGCGCGTTACATTGTCACCGTGCCCGCCGAGCAGGCCGGTCTCGTGCTGGCCAAGATGGAGGCCGTGGAGGTGGCTTGCGTGCGGATCGGAACGACGGGCGGAGACGCGATTTCCATTGCCGGCAGGGAGGCGGTTTCGGTGGCCTCGCTCAAGGCCGGCTTCGAAAGCTGGTTTCCGGCTTACATGAACGGCTAGCGCAGACGCCTCACAGAACGTTTCGCGCGCCGGGAATCCTGCGCAAGGCCGCGGTGGCCGTCCAGCTCAGCGCCAGCGTGACGACAAAGACGATGACCGCCTTGATGATAGCCGTCAGTTGCGGGATCGGCGCAAGCTCGATGCCGAACAGAAACAGCCCGTATTGCAGCCAGAGCAGTGGGACGTAGTGGATCAAAAAGATTCCGTAGGAACTTTCGCGCAGCGGATCCAGGATGCTCCAGTCGCTGTCAAAATGCAGGAACAGCGCCAGCAGGTTGACGGTTTGCGCCGCGCTGAAGCAGGCGAAGGCAATCGCATAGACAAAATTCCACCACAGCGGCGGGTCGCTGGGATCGGCAATAAGCTCGTGCTTCACAACGACCAGTGCGACGATACAGCTATAAGTCACGACGGCGGCCATGAGCCAAACCGGCCAGCGTCGGGCCAGTTCGCCATCCCCCGTCAATAGCCCAAGCTCGCGTCTCACCGAGCCGATGCCGACGCCGGCAAAAAAATAAAGCAGATACAACAGAATGCGGTTGGCTTGAATCGCAAAGGGTCCCAGGGTGAACCAGCGCGCCACGCCGAAATAAAGGTCCGCAGGGACGTAGACAATGATCGAAGCGATCGTGAGCGTCCAGAATAAAAATCCCGGCCGCTTGAGGCTTGTGAGCCAGCGGCGGCCATTGGCCTCAACATGCCGGGGCAACGTGCGATAGACAACGGCTGCAAGCATATCGAACGCCAGGAGGACCCAGATGAACCAGACCGGTCCGCTCGGCCAGGGGCCGACGGTGACCGTCTTCCACCAAAAGGTGCCAAAGCTGGGGCCACCATGCAGGTGCAGATACGTGGCGTAATAGGCGACCGGCATCAGGATCACGGCCGAGACCGCAAACGGCAGGCCAAGGCGTAACCAGCGGTCGCGGAGAAAATGCCCGATTCCCTTGCGCTGCAGGCTCGGCCAGACGAACAGGCCGGACAGGAAGAACATCGCCGCCATGAGAGAACTGTCGACGAAGAGCACCACCCCGTCGAAACCCAGGAAGGACTGACGGTCGAATTGGCCGTAATAGGTATAGGGAATGACCGAGTGGTGGATCAGCACGAAAAGGATGATGAAGGTGCGGGCGCGGTCATACGCGGCATTGCGCGTCGAAACGATCGACGCAGCCTTCACTTCCGTTGGCGTCGCCGCGCTGAAAATGGACGTCATGCGCTATCCGGCATGTTGATGCGCGGATGTTGCCGGTGGAGGGTGGATTCATCAAGGGCCGGTACCGCAATCCAGACCGGATTTCGCGGACCGGTTGGGCCTATCCGGAAAGGATGCATGCGGGCAGAAGGCAACGACGAAGCCGGAGCCCGTCATTCTAATCCGTTCATCTCCTGGAACCAGGCCGAAACATTTTCGTCACTGCGGCTTAGCCGCACTATCCCGTAACGCCCGTAACGCCGGCTCTCAATTCACGTCACTTCCTCGATCTTGACCTTGTCGGGGTAGAACGCGAGATGGCCGGTGATCTCCGTCATCGCCGGAAATGGCGTCTCATAGGTCCAGATCGCATTCTCGACCGTCTTGCCGCCCGCGACGACGCTGAAATAATTCGCATCCCCCTTGTAGGGACAGTGCGTCACCCGCTCGGTGCGCGCCAACAACGACATGTTGGCATCTTTGCGCGGTACGTAGTTCACGGCCGGGTAGCTTGCTTCCTTCAGCTTCAGCGCGTGGGTCGTTTCGGCGATCACCACGCCGTCCAGGGAAACCCGGATGCGCTTGGGATTTTCGGTAATGGTGATCGGGTGGTCGGGGCCTGGAAGTCTCATGGTTCCTGCCTTCTGGTCAGCCGGTCTCAATCGCCAAAGGTGCGATCGTTTGGGCTTTGCTGAATCCGGTCACCAATATAGTGCGAGAAAGCGTGACCCAGAAGGGTGTTCGCGCTAAGTTTATGCGTCGCGGCCGGCAGGCCCGACCAGTCCCGCTGATCTGGAATCCCTGCGCCGGAAGCGGCGAGCTTCTTCAGGGACTTCAGAATGGAAGCGGAATCATGATTGCTTGGGCCCGTAACCTTGCCGAAGCTCGCAAAAACAGTGGTGCCGAGACGGAATACGAACTTCGGAAAGCGGGTACTTGAAGCCGAATGGGAGAAATTTTTCGATGCCGATGGACGCCCGCGATATCGAATCGATGATCAAGGCAGCAATACCTGACGCCGAGGTGACGATCCGCGATCTGGCCGGCGATGGTGACCATTACGCGGCCACCGTGATTTCCGAGTCATTCCGCGGCAAATCTCGCGTTCAGCAGCACCAGATCGTCTATCAATCGCTGAAAGGGCAGATGGGCGGCCTGCTTCACGCATTGGCGCTGCAGACCGGGGTTCCGGATTGACCGGAGAGCTTGATCATCCGCGCCAGCGGAAAGCCAAGCACGGGAAATCGGCAACAGACCAGGGCGGTGAGGCCATGGCGCGGGACACCGAACGCGGCCCGCTGTTTCGCCCGATCGTGCCGCATCAGCACAGCCGCGTGACCTACGCCGAGTTGTTGTTCGATCTGGTGTTCGTCTTTGCGGTGACGCAGGTCTCGCACACGCTGCTCGCCAATTTCACCCCGCTCGGGGCGGTGCAGGCGACCTTGCTGCTTTTGAGCGTGTGGTGGGCGTGGGTCTACACGTCTTGGATCACCAACTGGCTCAATCCCGAACTGACACCTGTTCGCGTCCTCTTGTTCCTGCTGATGCTTGGCGGGCTCGTGCTCTCGACCTCGATCCCGACCGCGTTCGATTCGCGGGGCTTGTGGTTTGCGCTCGCCTATGCCGCGATGCAGGTCGGCCGCACCCTGTTCTGGCTGCTGTCGACGCCGCGCGAGCGGACCGCGGCGCGGATGAATTCGATCCGCATCCTGGTCTGGCTGTCGACCTCGGCGATCTTCTGGATTGCGGGCGGCGTCGCGCACGGTCACGCCCGGCTCGTGCTTTGGATGCTGGCCCTGGGAATCGAATACATCTCGCCCGCGGTGCGGTTCTGGATACCGAAATACGGCGCGTCCTCGATGGCGGACTGGTACATCGAGGGCGGTCACATGGCCGAGCGCTGCGCCGGCTTCATCATCATCGCGCTCGGCGAATCCATCGTCGTGACCGGCGCGAGATTCGCCGATCTGACCTGGACCAGGGAAGTGGTCGCAGCCTTCCTGTCCTCGTTCGTCGCTTCGCTTGCGATGTGGTGGATCTATTTTCACAAGGGCGCGGAGGCCGGTTCCGAGCTGATCTCGAATTCAAGCGAGCCGGGGCGTCTGGCGAGGCTTGCCTACACCTACCTGCATCTGCCGATCGTGGCCGGTATCATCCTCTCTGCCGTCGCCGATGACGTGGTTCTGCAGCATCCGCTCGGGCATTCCGACGCAAGGACGGTCTTGAGTGCCGTCGGCGGGCCGCTGTTGTTCCTGTTCGGGACCATCCTCTTCAAGCTCACCATTCGCGGTTTTCTGCAGCTATCCCACGGCGTCGGAATCATCGCGCTTTGCGCGATCGGCTGGTTCGGGCGCGAATGGTCGCCCTTGACGCTCTCGATCCTGACCACGGCGCTGATGATCGTGGTTGCGACGTGGGAATCGCTTTCACTGCGATCGGGTGCGGCCAAAAAATCCAGGGCACCGAAGCAAGCTCAATCTGACGCGACCATCGCGTGAACCGAGAACATGCCGGCCGCGTCCGTCCATGATTCAAACGGTTTCCAGCCCGAGCCGCGGGCAAGCGCCGTGAAACGCTCCAGGCTGTATTTATAGCTGTTTTCGGTGTGAATGCTTTCGCCGGGGCGGAACGAGAACTTCCGGCCCAGGACGCGCGCGGTCAGCGCTTTCTTGCTGATCAGGTGCATCTCGATGCGATGCTTGTCGCGATTGTAGATCGCCCGATGGATGAACGCGCCGACGTCGAAATCACCGCCCAATTCGCGGTTGATGCGGTGAAGCACATTGAGGTTGAAGCGCGCGGTAACGCCTGCCGAATCGTTGTAAGCGTCGTATAAGACGCGCTCGTCCTTCTCCAGATCGACGCCGATCACCATGCGCGCGCCGCGCCCGAGGATCTCGCGGGCGCTGTGCAGGAACGCGCAGGCCTCGTGCGGCTCGAAATTGCCGAGCGTCGAGCCCGGGAAAAAGCCGACTTTCGGCATGGCCCGAACGGGCTCAGGCAATTCGAACGGAGCAGAGAAATCAGCCGTGACCGGGTAAACCTGAAGCGATGGGAAATCCGCGCGCAGGGCTTCCGCCTGCGTCTTGAGGAATTCGCCGGAAATGTCGACGGGGACATAGGCGCCGAGCCCGCATTCCCCGAGCAGCAGCCGCATCTTGGTCGTTGAGCCCGCGCCGAATTCGACGAGTGCCGCGCCTTTCGGAATGATTGCCGAGATCGCACGCCCATAGTCGCGCAGAATCGCAAGTTCGGTGCGGGTCGGATAATATTCCGGCAACAGCGTGATCTGTTCGAACAACTCGGAACCGGCCGCATCATAGAAATATTTGGGCGACAGCCGTTTCGGATGCCGCGACAGATCGTCGATCACGTCGCGCGCAAATGCGGACGCTTGCTCGTCGAAACGATGCACTTCAGCCAAAGCGGTGGCGCGCACATTCATGACACTCTCCCGAACGCGCTCTCCCGGCGCAATTGAATCCAAGAATCCTAGTCGGCGTAGTCGGCGAGGCGCAGCCCCGTGAATTGCCAGCGGTGATGGGGATAGAAGAAGTTGCGGTAGGTGACGCGGCTGTGTCCGAAGGGCGTCGCCAGCGATGAGCCGCGCAGCACGAGCTGGTTGACCATGAACTTGCCGTTATATTCGCCGAGCGCGCCCTCGATCGCGCGATAGCCGGGGTAGGGCGAATAAGCGCTGCGCGTCCACTGCCAGACGATCCCGAAAGCGTCGTTGAGTGTGCCGGCCCGGCCTGCGACTTCCCATTCCATTTCGCTCGGCAGATGCTTCCCGCTCCAGCGCGCAAACGCATCCGCCTCGTAATAGCTGACGTGGCACACGGGGGCGGCGGGGTCGACCGGCTTCAATCCGGCAAGCGTCATCACATGCCATTCGCCGTCGATCTGGCGCCAGTAGCCAGGGGCCTGCCAGAACTCGGCGCTCGCGGTCGCAAAGCCGTCCATCAGCCAGAGAGTCGGCGTCGAATAGGCGCCGTCTGCCATGAAAGCGAGCCATTCGGCGTTGGTGACGAGATTGCGCGCAAGCCGAACCGGACCCACGAGCGCGCGGTGTGCCGGCTTCTCATTGTCGAAATGGAAAGTATCCCCAGCGTGTCCGATAGCGTGAATGCCCTCGTTGATATCCACCCATTCGTCGTCGCTTCGCCTAGAGAGGGGAAAGCGCCACGACGGATCGTAAGCGGGCGAGATCGGATTTTGCGCGAAGGCGTGTAGTATGTCGGTCAACATCAATTCCTGATGTTGCTGCTCGTGGTTGAGGCCGACCTCTACCAGCGGTGCAATGTCGGCCAGCTTGTCGGCCGAAAGCTCGTGAAAAAGCTTCACCGTCGCCGCATCGACATGGCGGCGGTAGGCAGTGACCTCTTCAGTACTCGGCCGGGTGAGATGGCCACGCTGGTGGCGGGCATGCCGGGGGCCGGCACTGACGTAATAAGAGTTGAACAGATAAGCGTAGTCGGGATGGAAAGGCTTGTATCCCGGCCAATGCTCGCCAAGCAGGAATTGCTCGAAAAACCAGGTCGTATGGGCGCGGTGCCATTTCGCGGGACTGGCGTCCGGCATGGACTGGATCAATTGATCTTCGGGGGAAAGCGGGGCGGCCCGGCGTTCGGTCTCATTTCGCACCGCAAGAAAAGCCTCGGCCAGATCCTGGGCGAGGCTGCCGGAATCGGAGAATAAGCTCGGGTCTGTGGTGGCGAGCGCGGCGGATGCGGGTGTCGTCACGGAGGTCTCCGATTAGGCCGAATAACGTTGCGGCGATTGAAGGGTTCCAAAAGCAAAGCCTGTCCTAGATAGGGGCTCCCTTTTGGGAAAAAAGCCTCTCAGGTACGGCGTATGGCCCGAACTTGTTACGGCGTGGGGGCAAAAGCGCCTTCCCGTGCATTCTCGGCAGGATGCGGCGCATGCCAGCTCCACGCCAATTTGATATGGATACCCAATTGTTTGGGGTACATATATGACAGTGAGTGATTTGATCGGCTGATGGCCATGAGGCCACAGCAGCCCGCAAGGGGGTGCGGCACACGCGCGCGCCCAGAGGAAGAAGAGATGAGCATCGAGCAATTCATCAACAACGAAGTGAAGTCGAACGACGTGGTGCTGTTCATGAAGGGCACGCCGCAGTTTCCGCAGTGCGGCTTTTCGGGACAGGTCGTGCAGATCCTCGACCACATCGGGGTCGGCTATAAGGGTCTCAATGTTCTTGAGTCCGCCGAGCTTCGTAACGGCATCAAGACGTATTCCAACTGGCCCACCATTCCGCAGCTTTACGTCAAGGGCGAATTCGTCGGCGGCTGCGACATCATCCGCGAAATGTTCCAGGCTGGTGAATTGCAGCAGCTCTTCGTCGACAAGGGCCTGACGGTCTCGACCCCCGCCTGAGCCCGGCTTTGCACCGGCCGGCCTCGCTTAACTTCGGAAGCCGGACGCTCGGCCCGGCGCGGCTGGAAGTCATCGTTGCCGACATTACGACCTTGCGCGTTGACGCCATCGTCAACGCCGCGAACACCTCGCTGCTCGGAGGCGGTGGGGTTGATGGAGCCATCCATCGTGCCGCGGGGCCTCAGCTTCTCGAAGAGTGCCGCTCGCTCGGCGGCTGCGAAACCGGCGGCGCCAAAATCACCTCGGCATATCGTTTGCCGGCACGTCATGTGATTCACGCGGTCGGACCCGTCTGGAATGATGGCCGTCGCGGCGAAGACAGGGAGCTTGCCTCCTGCTATGCGCGCGCGATCGAGCTCTGCCAGCTCCACCGTCTTGCGTCGGTGGCCTTTCCAGCCATCTCCACCGGTGTCTATCGGTTTCCCGCCGACCGCGCCGCGCGGATTGCGGTCGCTTCCACCGCCGAGGCGCTCCAAGCAGCTCCCGCGATCGATCGCGTGATCTTCTGCTGCTTCTCGCGCGACAGTGCCGTTCTGCATGCGCAGGCGATGGCCGGCTTTGGCGAGGCTTGTAACGACTAGTGGAGTGGATTTGACATTCGCTACCCACCTGGCCGCGGGCTCGAAAGCGAATGTCAAATCCTAAACTCCACTAGAATCTTATATTTGCTAGTGGTCTTTTGAGTCTAACATTCGCAAAGATGTGCGCCGCAATAGGTGGCGAATGTTAGAATCAGACCACTGGGTGCCCGCTACACTCCGCCGGTCCGGTAAGCGGTGGATGAGAGCATGAAGACCTTACGGATCGGCGTCGCGCGCTTTCATTTCGCCGCGGCGCTCGCGTTTATCCTGATTGCGATTGCGCTCGGTACTGGCCGGGCCGAACAGGTACTTCCCGACACCTCGGGTTTTTCATCGGAAGCGCTCGCGCGTATCCGCAGCTACATGCGGCACGAGGTCGCGGCCCGCAATATTCCCGGCGCGGTGCTTTTGATCCAGCAGCATGGTCGGCCGGTGCTGTTCGAAGTCTTTGGCGTGAGGGACATCGACAGCCAGCGTCCGATGACCACGGATACCATCTTTCGATTTTATTCGTTGTCGAAGGCGGTCACGTCGGCTGCTGCCATGATGCTGGTCGACGACGGCAGATTGTCGCTGGATGACCCGCTTTCGAAGTACATTCCAGCCTTCGCCAACGCGAAGGTTGCCGTCGAAAGGAACGACGGCAACGGGAACACCGTGCTGGTGTACGAGCCGCTGGCTCGTCCCATCACCATCAAAGACCTGTTGCGTCACACTTCGGGTCTGACTTACGGATTTTATGGCGATAGCCCGGTGCGAAAAATCTACGCCGCTTCAGGCCTGTTCGAGCGCGACTTCGACAATGCGTTGTTCGCCGAGAGGATCGCGAAACTTCCGCTCGCCGAGCAGCCCGGAACGGTGTGGGATTATGGCCATTCGACCGATGTTCTGGGCCGCGTCGTCGAGGTCGTGTCGGGACAGTCGCTGTTTCAATTCGAGAAGCAACGGCTGCTCGATCCGCTTGGTATGAACGAGACCGCCTTCTACCTTGCCGATGACACCAAGCGTTCGCGGGTTGCCGAGCCGCTGCCCGCCGATCGCTTCAGGGCGCCAGTCGCGGGACTGGACGATCCGATCCTGCCGCGCCGCTGGGAGTCCGGCGGGGCAGGCATGATCGGCACGATCGGTGATTATGCGCGTTTTGCGCAAATGATGCTCAATGGCGGCACGCTTGACGGCCGGCGTTACCTGAAAGGCGAAACCGTCGCGCTGATGACATCCGACCAGATCGGGCCGGAGACAAAAATCGCCCGCGACCAATTCTATTTTCCAGGCGAAAACAGCGGCTTCGGCCTTGGCTTTGCCGTGCGCACGTCGGTGCCGGCACAGACGCCGTCGTGGCCAACGGGCGAATACCGCTGGGGTGGCGCCGGCGGCGCTTTCTTTTTCATCGACCCGAAAGGCGACATGTTTACGATTTGCATGATGCAGGCGCCCTCGCAGAGCGAACGCATCCGGATCGAGCTGAAGACCCTGATCTATGAGGCCTTGAACAGATGAGTGATGCGCTATCTGCGCCGCAGAGTACGAAGCGCGGCGGCTTTTTTCCGCTGGGCGAGGCAGCCTTGTGGGCAATGCTTGCGATCTATCTCGCTCTGGTCATCGGCTTTGCCTGGAATCGAACCCCGCTCGCGGAAGTTTTGGCAGCAATTGGAATTCTCGCAGCCTGCGTCCATGCCGTCCTGACTTATGGCTGGAGGGATGCGTTGGTACTGGCGGCGATCTGCGTCCTCATCACCTTCACGATGGAGAATATTGGCGTCACCACGGGATGGCCTTTCGGTCACTACCATTTCGAGATCGAGCCGAACCTGCCGCATGTCGGCGCTATCCCGCCCATTGTCGGTCCGCTCTGGTTCGGCATGGGATATTTCTCGTGGGTTCTGGCGGAAACCTTGCTCGGCGGCGCGCAGGCACGGCTGAGCCCTCGATTCCGGCTCGTGGCCTTGCCGATCGTCGCGGCATTCGTGATGACGCAATGGGATGTGGTGATGGACCCGCCGGAATCCACGATCTCGAAAATCTGGATCTGGCACGACGGCGGCGCGCATTTCGGCGTTCCGCTGTCCAATTATCTCGGCTGGCTGCTGACATCCTGGCTGTTCTACCAGGCGTTCGCGATCTATCTGAGCGGCCGGCGTGATGTGTCGCGATTTGCGCTTCAACACGGGCGCACACTCAGGCTTGTCGCTGTTCTGCTTTATCTTGCTTCCGGTCTGACCCACGTGACGCCATGGCTGATCGGCCAGAGCGGCGAGGTGGTGGATGCGGCTGGCCACCTCTGGCGCATTCATGATCTGCGCGAGACGACGGTCGTGACCATGCTGTTCACGATGTTCTTCACCGCGATGCTGGCGGCGTTACGGCTTGCCGCCGACAAAGCTGATCGCTGAAGCCCATATTGGCTGTTCAAGCTTTCCGCACGACCTCCCGCACCAGGCCGACCGTCTCTTCGATCATGGCGGCCGTGACGTCGAGATGGGTACAGGCGCGGATCCGGCCATCCATCATCGCGAGCATGACGCCGCGCTGGCGCAGGGCGCCGACCATGGCGTCGCCGGTCACGCCCGCGCCATCCGGCTTGAAGAAGACGAGATTGGTTTCGGGCTCCTGGACCTCGATGCCGGAAACCTGCGCCAGTCCCCGCGCCAATGCCCGCGCATTGGCGTGGTCCTCCGCCAGGCGCTCAACGTGGTAATCGAGCGCGTAGGTGCAGGCGGCTGCGCAAATGCCGGCCTGGCGCATCGAGCCGCCCAACCTCTGCTTCCAGCGCCAGACTTGATCGATGAATTCACGGCTGCCCGCGATTACCGCACCGATCGGCGCGCCCAGCCCCTTCGAAAAATCGATCCAGGCCGAATCCCAGCCCGCTGCCATGTCGCGTGCGCTGATGCTGGTCGCGACAGTTGCGTTCAACAGCCGCGCGCCGTCCATGTGGGTAGCAAGCCCTTTGGTTTTGGCGATTTCGACGATCTCATCAAGAGCTGCCTTCTTCCAGATGGTGCCGCCGCCGATATTGGCGGTCTGCTCGGCGCTCACCAGCGTCTGGGGCGGCTGATAGCGGGTGCGGGGGTGAAGCGCGGCGCGGAACACCTCAGAGGCGAATTGCCCGTTGGCGCCAGGCAGTGCGGTGATCTGGAAACCGCCGAGTGCTGCGTGCGCGCCGCCCTCGCGGGCGATGACGTGGGCGGTGGCGTGCGCCAGAATTTCATCGCCGGGTCGGCAATGCACCAGCGTTGCCGCCACATTGCACATGGTGCCGGACGGCATGAACACGGCCGCTTCCTTGCCGAGCAGGTCGGCCACGCGTTCGCACAACAGATTCACCGATGGATCATCGCCGACCTGTTCGTCGCCCACTTCGGCGCGCGCCATCGCCTCGCGCATTCCTTGCGTCGGGCGGGTCTGGGTGTCCGACAACAGGTTGATGCGTACAAGCGGGGCTTTGGGATCGGGACGGGCAGGGGTGTAGGTCATGGCGATGGTCTCCGTTATCGCGTCATGGCCGGCATAGCCGTTCGAAGAACGGCGTCGCTTCCGCTCGCCTATGCCCGGCCATCCGCGTCTTGTTTTGTGTCGACGATAAAGACGTCGATGCCCGGCACAAGGCCGCTCATGACGAAAAAAGGCCCCGGCAAAACCGGGGCCTTCGATCTCTGTCAACGCGATCGGTCAAATCAGCGCGAATAAAATTCGACGATCAGATGCGGCTCCATCTGCACCGGGAAGGGCACGTCCGACAGTGCGGGGATGCGGACGAACTTCGCCGTCATCTTGCTGTGATCGACCTCGAGGAAATCCGGCACGTCGCGCTCGGCGAGCTGGTTTGCTTCCAGCACGACCACGAGCTGCTTTGAGGCTTCCTTGACCTCGACGAGGTCACCGACCTTCAGCTTGTAGCTGGCGATATTGACCTTGCGGCCGTTCACCTTGATATGCCCGTGATTGATGAACTGGCGGGCGGCGAACATGGTGGATACGAATTTGGCGCGGTAGACCACGGTGTCGAGACGGCGCTCCAAAAGGCCGATCAGGTTTTCACCCGTATCGCCTTTCATCCGGCCGGCCTCGACATAGATGCCGTGGAACTGGCGCTCGCTGATGTTGGCGTAATAACCTTTGAGCTTCTGCTTGGCGCGGAGCTGGCCGCCGAAGTCGGAGAGCTTGCCCTTGCGGCGCTGGCCGTGCTGGCCGGGGCCGTATTCCCTGCGGTTCACGGGGCTCTTCGGGCGGCCCCAGATATTCTGGCCCATACGGCGATCGATCTTGTATTTCGCCTCACTGCGCTTTGTCATCGCGTCCTCTTCCAAAAGTTGAATTTTGAGGAAACGCGCCCTCCTGTGCACCGGCCTTACCGGTGCCGACAGGTCCAGCCCCAAAGCCTTGAGGGGATGGACCACGGGTCGCGAAACGCATCGCGGGCCGAAGTCGGCCCGCGAGCAGCCGGTTTCTAGGCAGAAACCGCTGTCCTGTCAATCAGAACGGGCCGGATTTTGAGGGTTTCGCTCAAGCCCCGGGTCGCCGCCGTTGCCCGGTTTGAGAGGCGCTAAATTTCTGAACAATGAGGATTATTTTGGTCCACAAGAGCCGGACATGAGGCAGGTTCTGGCAGGAACGCGGCCGCCGAAAAACGGCATCAAGGTCCGGCTCAGCCGGTGTGGCCGCCCGGAGGTGAAAATCATCTCTGCTCCCGCCTCATCGGTGCCGGCCATCGGCGTATTCAGCAAATTCGCCACCCGCCTTGCGATGGCGGGCGCCGGGTCGATCCAGGCCACGGGCCAGGGTGCGAGCTTCAAAAACCGCTCCATCAGCAACGGATAATGGGTGCATGCCAGCACGATCGTGTCGGTGCGCGATGCCGCAATCTCGCTCGCGCCGATAAAGCATGGCGCAAGTTCAGCTGATATCTGCGCATCGCTCACTTGACCGCCGCTCAAGGCCGCTTCAGCGAGTGTGGCGAGATCCGCGGAGCCGACGAGGGTGACTTCACAGCCTTCCGCGAAGTCGCGGATCAACGCCCTTGTGTATTCACGCTGGACGGTGCCTTTGGTGCCGAGCACCGATACGCGCTTTGTCTTCGAACCGGCGCAGGCCGGCTTGATCGCCGGCACGGTGCCGACGAACGGCAGCTGATATCGCTCGCGAAGATGCGACAACACCAACGTGGACGCCGTATTGCAGGCGATCACAATCAGGTCCGGGTGATGTGTTGCGATCAATTCGCCGATCAAGGGTACGACGCGAGCGATGATTTCGTCCTCGCCGTGATGGCCATAGGGAAAGAATGCATCGTCGGCGACATACACGTAATGTGCGTCCGGCCGCGCCGCGACAATCTCGCGCAAGACGGTGAGGCCACCGAGGCCTGAATCGAAAACAAGGATCGTTGCGGGTGCAGGCACAAAATAATCCTATCTGAACGGGGGTTACCTTTCAGTTGCTTTTGTCGCCAGGCGGTCTGATTCTACCCTTTCACACTCTGCTTTCGCAGATGTTTTGCCGATCTTGATGGCGGATTTGAAGACATTTCGCGACTTTGCGGAAAGCGGGGTTGGTGATTGCGCGGCATCAATGCGCTCATGTAAACGCCAAGAGATAGTCGACTATTCAATCCGGAATATTTCGACTGGCCCGGGTTTTAACGGTGCGTCACCGGCTTGTCCGAAGCCAACTCCGTTGGGACGCGGGCGAGATTTGATGGGAATGCAAAAATGATGCGGAATACGATCTCAAGCTGGGGCAGTGTCGCGCGGTTGTTACACTGGGTTCTCGGTTTTGCGATTCTCGGCATGCTGGCCTTCGGCTGGTGGATGAACCATGTCCCGGCGCGCCCGGATCGCTTTTTCTACCGCTCGATCCATGCCGATATCGGCTACGTGGTGCTGCTGCTTACCGTCCTTCGCGTGATCTGGCGAGGATTCAATCCCACGCCGGCGCTACCGTCCGATATGCCGCGCTGGCAGCGGATCGCGGCGCATATCAGCCACGGCGCGATCTATGTCGCCATCATTCTTGTCACCATGCTGGGCTGGGCGCATTCCGGCGCGCGTACGCCGGACTACAGCAGCTGGTTCGGCCTGTTCCACGTGCCGCAGATCACCTCGCCCGACAAGGCCGCCGCCGACGCTTACGAGGAACGGCACATCTTCTTTGCCTATGTGCTCCTGGCATTGATCGTGATCCACCTTGCCGGCGCGGCATGGCATCACTTCATCAAACGCGACCGCGTGACGGCGCGGATGATCGACGGCGCGCCGGGCTGACTGGACCGTTGCTCCGGCGCAAACAGGCGCACCCAGGTCAGCTCGTCCCGAACACGCGTTGGAAGATGGTATCGACGTGCTTGAGGTGATAGCCGAGATCGAACTGCTGATCGATTTCGGCATCGGTCAAAAACTTCTTTACCTCGGCGTCTCTCTTTAACAGCGAGCGGAAGTCGCCTTCGCCGCGCCACACCGGCATCGCGTTGCGCTGCACGAGCTTGTAGGCGTCCTCGCGGCTGCAGCCCTTTTGCGTCAGCGCGATCAAAAGCCGTTGCGAGTGGATAAGGCCGCCGAGACGGTCCAGATTCTTCTGCATGTTGGCCGGATAGACCAGGAGCTTCTCGATCAGGTCCGCCAGGCGAATCAGCGCGAAATCGAGCGTCACGGTGGCATCGGGCGCAATCATGCGTTCGGCCGAGGAATGCGAGATATCGCGCTCGTGCCAGAGCACGACATTCTCCATCGCCGGTGTCACATAGGCCCGCACCATGCGCGACAGGCCGGTGAGATTTTCCGACAGCACCGGGTTGCGCTTGTGCGGCATCGCGGAAGAGCCCTTCTGGCCTTCGGAGAAGAATTCCTCGGCCTCCAGAACTTCGGTGCGCTGCAAATGGCGGATTTCGGTCGCGAGGCGCTCGACGGAGGCGGCGATTACGCCAAGCGTTGCAAAAAACATTGCGTGGCGGTCGCGCGGGATGACCTGGGTCGAGATCGGTTCCACTCTTAATCCCATCGCTTTTGCGACATGCTCCTCGACGCGCGGATCGATCTGCGCGAACGTGCCGACCGCGCCTGAGATCGCGCAGGTCGCCACTTCATGGCGCGCAGCGACCAGCCGTTCGCGGGCGCGGGTGAATTCCGCGTAGGCATAGGCAAGTTTCAGTCCGAAGGTTACGGGCTCGGCGTGGATGCCGTGCGAACGGCCGATGGTCGGCGTCATCTTGTGTTCGAAGGCGCGCCTCTTCAGGGCCCCAAGCACCTTGTCGATGTCCTCGGTAAGCAGGTCGGCGGCGCGGGTGAGCTGCACGTTGAGGCAGGTATCGAGCACATCGGAGGAGGTCATGCCCTGGTGCACAAAGCGCGCTTCGGGTCCGACGATTTCCGCCAGATGGGTGGTGAAGGCGATGACGTCGTGCTTGATTTCGCGCTCGATCTCGTCGATCCGGGCCACGTCGAAAACGACGTCGCCGGCCTTGGTCCAGACTGCCTTCGCCGCCTGCTTGGGAATGACCCCCAATTCCGCCTGTGCGTCCGCGGCGTGCGCCTCGATTTCGAACCAGATCTTAAAGCGCGTCTGGGGCGCCCAGATCGCAGCCATTTCCGGGCGGGTATAGCGGGGTATCATCAGTGTCTCCGGACTGGGCAGGGTGTAAACGAGGGCAAATCCTGCCCCGAATGTTTTTACGCCGCGCTTTAGCAGATCGAGCGCTGCGAAACCACCCGTATGGAACGGCAGGGTGAACGGCCGTCGTGAACCAGGATCGAGGTTTGCGCCAACCTGCTCGCCGTCAGGCTGGCGGCCGCCTCCCGCCGGATTTCCATCCCGTGTTCCCCCAAACGTGAAAATTACCGATCCTCCCCGGGGCACATCTCTTTGGACGGCAGGGACCGGAGCGGTTTAACGTGAGCCAGCGCGCTCATTCGCCAAATCAAACCGGAGCGCTCGTGGAGTGGATTTGACATTCGCTACTCACCTGGCCGCGGACCCGAGAGCGAATGTCAAATGCCAAACTCCACTAGAATCCTATATTTGCTGTGGTCTTTTAATTCTAACATTCGCAAAGGTGCGCGCAGCAAATGGGAAGCGAATGTTAGAATCAGACCACTAGGAGCGAAGGCAGATGAGCACGATCAGCGCCGGAATGGCATCATTCGATACGGGCAGAAGCGAACGCGGCCCCCTGTTGCTCTGGATGATCTTCACCGGTCTTTCCATTTTCGCCGCCGTCGTGTTGTGGCGATACGGTTTCATCAGCCTGATGCTCGCGTCCGACCGCACTTATATTTCGAGCCTGATCGCCGTGCTTTATGTCATTACCTGCTGCCATTGCTTCTGGCGAACGCGCGCGATCGAGCGCGAGGGCGAAGCGGCACGGCGCTGCATCGCGATCCTGTCGGCGCCGGATGGCGCCGCGGCGCTTGGCGCCGATGCCCGGGCGCTGCCCGCCGGTCTTGTAACGGATCACATCCGCAGCCTCATCACCAAGTCCAAAATCCAAACTTCCGGCCGCCTCGACCAGACGTTGCTGTTGCGGGCCCTGGCGGACCGGTTGCGCGGCTCGAATGCCTTTGGTGCATTCGCTTCCGACACGCTGATGAAGCTCGGCCTGCTCGGCACCATCATCGGCTTCATCATCATGCTGGCGCCGATCACGGGCCTGGATGCGGCCGACAAGGTAGCGATGAAATCGTCGATGGGGTTGATGAGCGACGGCATGGCGGTGGCGATGTACACGACGCTTGCGGGCCTCGTTGGCTCCATCCTGATCAGGATTCAGTACTACATGCTGGATGCTGCGACCCAGCGGGTGTTTTCGGACGCGGTCGCACTCACCGAGACGCGGGTGACCCCGGTGCTGGAGCGCCGCCATGATGGATGATTTCGGCCTCTATCCGCGCGAGGAACCGTTCGATCCCTTCAGCGTCATGCTGTTCAAGGCGCTGCAGGTGATCGCCTTCCTGTTTTTCCTTGCGCTGCTTGCGATTGCGCCGGACTCCAAGGAGGGCAAGGTCGATTCCAAGGCCGAATTCATCATCACCATGGACTGGCCGGACAACCATCCCGATGACCTCGATCTGTTCGTGCAGGATCCGATCGGCAATATCGCCTGGTACCGTCATCGCGAGGCCGGCTTCCTGACGCTTGACCGCGACGACCGCGGCGGCGCCAACGACTTCATCCTCGTCAACGGCCGGAAGATTGCCTCGCCCATTCGCGAGGAAATCGTCACCGTGCGCGGTATCGTCGCCGGCGAATATACCGTCAATGTCTCGCACTTTCAGGCGACGACCGGGCGGCCGGTGGACGCGACCGTGAAGGTACAGAAGCTCAATCCGACAGCGCAGGTGATCTTCGACGACAAGGTGACGGTCGATCACACCGGCGACGAGAAGACCGCGCTGCGGTTCTGGCTCGACGCGGAAGGAAAGGTGACTGACGTTCAGCGGCGGCCAAAGTCGCTGTTGGAGACCTTCCGTAACGTTCGCGCCAACGGCGCCGATCTCGATCCGAAAACCGGTGTCAGGATGACGCGATGACGGACAGGCTGCAATCGGTCGTGGTCGCGCTCTCGGTCAGCTACGCGCTGATCGGTGCGCTGTTGCTCGTCGCTCTCGCCTACGGGCGCTTGCCGTGGAAGGCGAAGGCTCTGGCCGTGGTCGTGGTCAGCGGCTTTTACATCGTAGGATTCAACGCCACCCGGGGAATGCTCGGCTGGGCGAGCGCCGAGAACCTGCCGCCCTCTTTCAAGCTCGTGTATGCCCGCGTTGTGGACCCGCATTCGCTTCAAGGGGATCCAGGCTCGATCTATCTCTGGGTCGAGGCGCTGGACGAGGACAACAGGCCAAGCGGCGTCCCCAGGGCCTATCGACTGCCATACAGCGAAAAGCTCGCCGAAAGGATCGACCATGCCGTCGATCAGATCCGTGCCGGACACCCGCAGCAGGGCGGCCGGACCGCCGATTTCGGCACCGGCCGTGGCGGTCTTATCGACGCGGCGCGGGAATACATCCTGCCGAAGGCGATCATCGAGACGGCGGGCGGCGATCCCTCGACGGGCTTCTTCGATGCCGGGCCGCAGGCAGGCGACGGCGTATCATTCACACCGCTGCTGCCGCCTCGGATGCCGCCCAAGGACGAACAGGGACAATAAAGCACTGGCCTGGAGGGCGGTAAACCATCGGCGGCGGGCGGGGGGAATCCCAAAGAACAGGCACTGAGCCTGATTGTTGCCCGCGAGGAAGGAAGACGGAGTCCTCCGCTCGGCAGGTCCTATGGTCGTCCGGGCGCGCCGTAGCGCCGTTCGCACGTCACCATCACGGATTATTGAATGACAGATATTGAAATCTGTTAGCAAGATTACCTATATTACCGTTGACGCAGAGAATGGGGCGTCAACCGGGGAGCCGCGCTGGCGGCCCCAGGCAGTGTACGAGGACTTCGCCATGACTATCGAAATTCTTCATCTGGCCGCTCAAATCCAGCAGTGGCTCAATCAGCGGGTCGCCCGCCATCTGGCAGAACAGGCCGAGCGGCTTTCCCGCTGACCATGACAAACAACAAGATCGGTCCGCGAAGGGAGGGGATAGTCGCATGAACGAGACCGTGGTTTTGACCCCGGAACGCATCCTGGAGGTCACCGAGGACGTGCTGCGCCGTTTCGGGCTTGCAAAAGCGACCGTGGTGGACGTGGCGCGCGCGCTCGATGTCAGCCACGGCAGCGTCTACCGTCATTTTCCGAGCAAGGCTTCGCTGCGTGAGGCGGTGGCAAAACGCTGGTTGGAACGCGTCAGCGCCCCGCTTGCCGAGATCGCGGAGAGCCCCACGCCCGCGCCGGCGCGGCTCGACAAGTGGCTCCGGGCGCTGTTTGACGCCAAGCAAAAAAGGGTTGCCGAAGATCCCGAGATGTTTGCGACCTACCAGTCGCTGGCGCGGGAAGCGTGCAAGGTGGTGAAGGCGCACAAGGAGAGCCTGATCGACCAGGTGGCGCAGATCCTGTCCGATGGTGTCAGGCAGGGCGTGTTCGAGGTGTCAGATGTCAAGGTCACGGCGCAGGCGGTTTTCGACGCCACCAGCCGCTTCCATCATCCCGCGCATTCCGACGAGTGGAGAGACCCGCAGCTTGCGGCGCGGATCGACGCGCTCCTGGCGCTTTTGATCAAGGGCCTTGAAACGCCGCGCAAGCGCTGACATCGCTCCGGCGTTTTGCGCGCCTTCCGCGCTTCTTTTTGATATCCATCAACTCCGGCAAAAAGACCGGACGATAGGGTGGGTTCGCGGAGGAAAGCGTGCTGCTGGCACTTTTTTCGGACATTCACGCCAATCGGCAGGCCTTCAGCGCCTGCCTTGATTTTGCGAAGGCGCATGGCGCGGACCGCATCATCTGCGTCGGCGACTACGTCGGCTATGGCGGCGATCCGGAATGGGCGGTTGAGACCGTGATGGAGCTTGTCGGCAAAGGCGCGCTTGCGGTGCGCGGCAACCACGACCATGCGGTCGCCGTCTTTTCGGAAACCATGAACGCCGAGGCGCAGGCCGCGATTGAATGGACGCGCGGCCAATTGAGTGCCGCTCAACGGCGTTTCCTTGCGGAATTGCCGCTCGTGCTTGAAGAGGACGACCGTCTCTATGTGCACTCCGAGGCGAGCAGTCCGGCAAAATGGCGTTACGTCCTATCGACCGCCGATGCCGGACGAAGTCTTTTGGCCACCGACGCGCACATTACCTTCGCTGGCCACGTCCACAAGCCTGCGCTTTATTCGATCTCGGCGACCGGCAAGATGACGAGTTTCGTCCCGATATCGGGCGTGACGGTCCAACTGTTGTCCGGCCGGCGCTGGCTGACCATCCTGGGCTCGGTCGGCCAGCCCCGCGACGGTGATCCTGCAGCATCCTTTGCCATTTACGACACAGATTCCCGCGAAATCACCTGGTGCCGCGTGCCCTATGACGTGGAGACGGCCGCCAGACGAATTCGCGACAACGGCCTGCCGACGTGGCTCGCCGACCGCCTTTTGGTCGGGAGATAGCGATGTCGAAATTTTCGATTCAGCCAGGCGCAGTGATCGACGGTTTCACCATCGGAGAATGCGTTCATCGCGGCGGCATGGCGACGCTGTGGAGCGCCAGTCGCCCCGATATCGCTTCGCCGCTTCTGATGAAAATCCCGCGAGTTTCGGAAGGCGAGGATCCCGCCGCCATCGTCAGCTTCGAGATGGAGCAGATGATCATGCCGAGATTGTCGGGACCGCACGTGCCGTTTTGCCATGCGGCGGGCGACTTCGAACGCCAGGCCTATGTCGCGATCGAACTCATCCCGGGCAAGACGCTTTACGGCCGGATCGACGATCTGCCGCTTCCTTACGAGGAAATGCGCCTCGTCGCGTGGAAAATCGCCCTCGCCCTGGCCGATCTGCATCGGCAGAACGTGATCCATCACGACATCAAGCCAAGCAGCATCATGTTTCGTCCCTCGGGCGAGGCGGTGCTGATCGATTTCGGCCTTTCGCACCACAATCAATTGCCCGACCTGCTGCAGGAAGAATTCCGCGTGCCCTATGGCACCGCGCCCTACATGGCGCCGGAGCGATTGCTCGGGGTGCGCGATGATCCGCGCAGCGACCTGTTTTCATTGGGCGTGCTGCTCTATTTCTTTACGACCGGCGTGCGGCCCTTCGGCGAAAGCGAAACAATGCGCGGCATGCGGCGACGGCTTTGGCGCGATCCGTATCCGCCGCGCAAATTGAGGGCGGACTACCCGCCCTGGCTGCAGGAAGTCGTGCTGCGCTGTCTGGAGGTCGAGCCGGTCTGGCGTTACCCCACGGCTTCGCAACTGGCGTTCGAGCTCGCTCATCCCGACCAGGTCAAGTTGACCGCGCGCTCCGAACGGCTCAACCGCGATCCGCTGCGAACCGTCTGGCGCCGACGCTTCAACGGCAACCTGATCCGGCCGCAGGGTCAATCCGCCGTCGCCACCCAATTGGCTTCAGGGCCGATCGTGGCGGTCGCGATCGACGTCACGCAAGGATCGGCCGAACTCAATGCGGCGTTGCGTCTCACCGCCGAACGAATCCTCAAGACGCTGCCCTCGGCGCGATTGGCCTGCCTGAACGTGCTCAAGCTCGGCCGCGTCACGATCGACCGGACGTTGGACGAAGAGGGCCACAACAAGCATGTCGACCGGCTCGTGACCCTGAAGCACTGGGCCTCGCCATTGAAGCTCGACGAGAGCCGGTTGACCGCGCATGTTCTCGAAGCCATCGATCCGGGCGCGGCGATCCTGGAATTCGCGGCTGCCAACCACGTCGACCACATCATCATCGGCGCACGCCAGAATTCGCTTGTGCGCGCGCTGCTCGGCGGCGTCTCGGCCAAGGTCGCGGCGGAAGCGCCCTGTACGGTCACAGTCGTGCGTCCGCCCCGGCTCGCCTCGCATGGTGAGCAGGACAGCGCAAGCCAGACCAGATCCGACCAAAACCTCGGCGCCGGCCTCTAGATCATGATGCGATCAAGTGGAATTGCATCATGATCTCATCTCTCTATTTGAGCATGATCTCGGCGCAAACGCGTTCCGCGTTTGTCGCGAGGGAAAACCGGTTTCCACTTTTCGTTAACGCGGCCCTTCGGGTCCGGATCATGCTCAAACACAACACCCAGGGCAGCTCACCATGACCGATCCGTTTGATCTGGAGCGATTTGTCGATGCGCAATCGCCGGTATACAAGCGTGTCGTCGCCGAACTGGGCGGGGGCCGCAAGCAAAGCCACTGGATGTGGTTCATCTTTCCCCAGCTGGCCGGTCTCGGACATAGCGCAATGGCGCAACGCTTTGCCATCGCTTCTAACGAGGAGGCCAAAGCCTACCTTGCGCATGGCATTTTAGGGCCGAGGCTTGTGGAGTGCACCGCTCTCGTCAACGCGGTCGAGGGCCGCACGATCACGGAAATCCTTGGCAGTCCGGACGATCTTAAATTCTGCTCGTCGATGACGCTGTTCGGCGCAGTGTCGGGCGAAACGGAATTCGCCTCTGCAACCGCGAAATTTTACGGGGGAAAGCAGGACCGCAGGACGCTGGACCTGCTTCAATCGCTCCGGCCTGGATGAGCCGACGCGGCTTTTTAGAGAAATGCCTCGATATTGACGATGGATATGCCGAGCGATTTCAGGCTTTGATGGGTTGCAGCCATCGAACCGTCGATGTCAATGCCGCGGCAGGCATCCTCGATCACGGCGACTTCGAAGCCAGCCTTGCGCGCGTCCTCCGCCGAGTAGCGGACGCAGAAGTCGAATGCGAGTCCCGCGACAAAGACGTTCTTCAAATGACGTTCGCGCAAATAGCCGAGCAGGCCGGTTGGGGTCTTGTGGTCGTTTTCGTAGAGCGCCGAATAGGAATCGATGTCGCGATGGAACCCCTTGCGCAGTACGAGGCTTGCCTGCGCGGTATGCAGCGATTTGTGGAATTCAGCCCCTTCCGTATCCTGAACGCAGTGATCGGGCCAGAGCACCTGCGCGCCGTAAGGCAGCTTGATCGTGTCGTAAGGCTTCTTGTGCGCGTGATTGGAGGCAAAGGAGACGTGGTCGCAGGGATGCCAATCCTGCGTCAACACGACGTTGCGGAATCTTTGCGCAATGCGATTGATCACAGGTACGACCTTCTCGCCGTCGGGGACGGCGAGCGCGCCGCCGGTGCAAAAGTCATTCTGCACGTCGACCACGATCAGGACGTCTTGCTCGGAAATTTTCATCGCAGAACCTCAAGTTCGATTCCGAGATCGAGGATCGACAAGCTGCGACCAAACTCTCGTCGGAACCGATGATCAGCGCATGATCCGGAAAAGTGTGCAGCGGTTTTCCGAAAAGATCATGCGCAAATAATAAGCTAAAGCGCGATGGCGATTTCGACCCAAAGCCATCGCGCTTTAGATCGCTTCGCCGCGCGCGGAGGCAGCCGCATTGCGGATCGCGGAAATATTGGCCTTGTAGGCTTCCACGGTGCCGCCCTTGAACACGGCCGAACCCGCGACGAAGGCGTTCGCGCCGGCCGCGGCAAGCTGAGCTGAAACATCCGGCGCGACGCCGCCATCGACTTCGATGTCGATCGGCCGCCCCGCCGTCATGGCGCGCAGGTCCTGTATCTTGCCAAGCGCGGAAGGGATGAAAGCCTGTCCGCCGAAACCGGGATTGACCGACATCACGAGCACCAGATCGATCATGTCGATCACATATTCGATCGCCGTGATCGGGGTTGCCGGGTTGAGCGACACGCCGGCCTTCTTGCCGAGCGCGCGGATCGCCTGCAGCGAGCGATGCAGATGGGGACCAGCTTCCGCATGCACCGTGATGTGGTCGCAGCCGGCCTTGGCAAACGCCTCGAGATAGGGATCGCACGGCGAGATCATCAGATGGGCGTCGAAGATTTTCTTCGTAAAAGGGCGGATCGCCTTGATGACGTCGGGCCCGTAGGAAATGTTGGGGACGAAATGCCCATCCATCACGTCGAGATGGATCCAGTCGGCACCCGCCGCGTCGACGGCGCGAACCTCCTCGCCGAGCCTGGCGAAATCGGAGGACAGGATCGAGGGCGCGATGACGAGAGGACGAGACGCAAATGGCTGGGACATGCGCGGGCTCCGAACCTTCGATCATTGAGGGCGATTTCCGCCTAACACGCGCAAGGCCAACGGGCAATGCAAGCCACAGGTTGCGGAAATTTTTGCCGGTCGCGGCACCAATTGCCGGTCGGCGCAAGCCGTTCCAGACATGGAAATCCCTCATTTCGCTGGATTTTCCACCATGGCACGCGGATTGCTGCATGGCTTGCAGGGGGTCGCGATGAGCGACCTGTCGGAGTTTTCTCATGCTGCTTGCTCTGGGCGCGGTGTCGGCCGCACTGGACGCCATCCAATCGCTGACGACGCCCAAACCGTCGTCTTCGCACGGAACAGGCTTTGGTCCGGCTTCGCCCCCGCCAACCGGCAGTCCCTCAACGCCGCCAGCAGGGACGGTGCCGGTCACGGGCTTTACGAACGGACCGCAAATATCGCCTGACAATATCAGCGCGCTGCTCGCAGCCCAGAGCCAGTCCACCGGTTTCAACCGATCAGACGCAACCCCGTTGCTCACAGCGCCGCCGACGTTTTCGAACGCCGCAACCTCGGCCTATAACGCCATCGATCAGTTGGTCCAGGCAAAGGCCGCGCCGATTCCGCACCCACCCGCCTCGCTGTCACTCAACGTGTGAAGTCTTCCTGACGCGCGTCAGCGCCTGATCGCCCGTTCTATCCGAAACGATCGCGCCACGCCGGCAATGCGTCGGGGAACGGCAGGGCGGTCGCGGCATAAACGCCCCGCGCGATCGCTCGCGCCACCACATTGGCCGCGATCATGCCAAGCTCGGTGAGGCCGACCAGTGGACCGATCGGCCTTTCACCCGTTGCGGCCGCGAATACCACGTCGCCGTCCATCGGCGCGTGCACCGGATAGATTGCGCGGGCAAAGCCGGTCTGGGCGATCATCGCCAGACGCCGGGCCTGCGGTTTTGTCAAAATCGCGTCCGTCACCACCACCGCGAGCGTCGTATTCTCCACGGCCGTTGCGGACGGACCCCCCTTGATCCGCATTTTCAGCATGTCCGGCGTGATTGCGGCCGGCAATCCGCGCCCGCCATATTCGCCGCCGATCTCGAATGGGGCTGCCCAGAACCATGGGCCTTCGCCCACCGTGACGGTGCCGACCGCATTGACCACCGCGAGCGCGGCGACCTTTACGCCACTCTCCGTCTGCGCCGAAGCGGAGCCCAATCCTCCCTTCAGAATAGCCGTATTGGCGCCAAGCCCCGCACCGACGCTGCCGAGCGTGAAGTGCGTGCCGGCTGCTGCGGCCGCGGCATAGCCGAGATCGCGATAGGGCGCGAACCGTCCCCATTTCTTGTTGCCGCCGTTCAGAAGATCGAAACAGATCGCGCCGGGCACGATGGGAATAAGCGCGCCGCGCACCTCAAAGCCGCGGCCTTGTTCGGCAAGCCACGCCTGCACCCCGCTGCCGGCGTCGAGTCCGAACGCCGAACCGCCGGCAAGCGCGATCGCATCGATCCTTTCGACCGTGTTGGCGAGGTCGAGTAGTGCCCCTTCGCGCGTGCCGGGCCCGCCGCCACGCACATCCATCGCCGCCACCGCCGGCTTGTCGAAAACCACCGCCGTCACACCGGAGGCAAGCGCTGCATCGTCAGCATGGCCGACGCGAACACCATCGATATCGGTGAGGAGGTTCTTCATGGTCGGTCCTTGCTGATGCTTTCCACGCCGCCTGATTGAAAAACGCCCCGGCGAACCGGGGCGTCGACAGGTCACAGAGTCGTGGGGGTTCAGTCTTCAAGACCCCTTCGGATTGACCTCGGTGTAATTGCCCTTGGAATCCCACTTGTAGACGACGTAGTCGATCTGCTTGATGTCGCCCTTGGCATCGAACTCCATCTTGCCGATCACCGTATCCCACGCGTTGGCCTTGATCGTTTCCATGACCTTCTTCGGATCGGTGGTGCCGGCCTTTGCTGCTGCCTGCGACCATACCTGGATCGCGGCATAGGTGTAGAGCGTATAGCCCTCGGGATCGATGTTGTTCGCCTTGAACTTCTCGACGATGGCCTTCGCGGTCGGCTTGTTGCGCGGGTCGGGACCGAAGGTGAACAGCGTGCCTTCGCCGGCGGGACCCGTGATGGAAGCGAACTCCTTGTCGGCGAGCGCATCGCCGGCCATCAGGACGGTCTGCATTCCCTGGTCGCGCATCTGGCGCACGATCAACCCGCTTTCCTGGTGGTAGCCGCCCACGAAAACCAGATCGATGTTCTCGCGCTTCATGCGCGAAACGATGGCGGTGAAGTCCTTGTCGCCCTTGTTGTAGGACTCGAACATCTTCTCGGTGAACCCGGCCTTGTTGAGCGCCTTCTTGGTCTCATCGGCAAGGCCTTTGCCGTAGGTGGTCTTGTCGTTGAGAATGGCGACGTTCTTGCCCTTGTAATACTTGATGATGTAGTCGGCGGCGACCAGGCCCTGCTGATCGTCGCGTCCGCACACGCGCGCGACGTTCCAGAGCTTGCGCTCGGTGAACAGCGGATTGGTCGAGGCCGGCGTGATCTGCAACACGTTGCCGTCGGCATAGGCTTCCGACGCCGGGATCGACGACGAGGAGCAGTAGTGGCCGGCGACGAACGGGATTCTGGCGCTGGCGAATTTTTCCGCCACCGAACGTGCCTGCTTGGGATCGCAGGCGTCATCGCCGACTTCGAGCGCCAGCTTCTTGCCAAGCAGACCTCCACCGGCATTGAGATCCTTGACCGCCTGTTCGGCGCCGTTCTTCATCTGGCGGCCGAATGCGGATTCGCCGCCGGTCATTGGACCCGCCACTGCGATGGTGATGTCTTGCGCAAATGCTGCCGTCGAAAGCGCAAGCGACGCGCCGATTGCCAGGCCAATGAGCTTTAGTGATTTCATGAGAGGTCCTCGCGGATAGTTCGCCATGGGGAATTGGCATTCTCGGCTGATTTCACGGCGAAGTCATCGGTAAATTTCAGGCAACGGCGTCTTCCGGGGGCGCCTTTGTGGTCATTCCGGGGCGCGAGACCATTAACCCCGCCTGCCGCCTTCCAGATAGGCGGCGCGGATTTCGGGACGTTGCAACAGTTCCGCGCCTGTTCCCTGCAGCGTTATCAGCCCGTTGACCATGACATAGCCGCGATGGGCGAGCCTCAGCGCGTGGTTGGCGTTCTGCTCCACGATCAACACCGTTAGACCATCCTGCCGGTTGAGTGTCCGGATTGCGTCGAAAATCTGCCGCGCGATCAGGGGGGCGAGGCCCAGAGACGGCTCGTCGAGCAAGAGCAGGCGAGGGCGGCTCATCAGCGCGCGGCCGATCGCTAGCATCTGCTGTTCTCCGCCCGACAGGGTTCCGCCGCGTTGCGTCATGCGCTCGCTGAGCCGCGGAAACAGGGCCAGCACCCGCTCGAGCCCCGCCGAGCGGTCTGCTTCGCTACAATCGGTGGCGTCTGCGCCCATCTGCAGGTTTTCGGCTACGCTCATCCGCGGAAAAATCCGTCGGCCTTCGGGCGATTGCGCGATGCGCAGCCGCGCGATCTCGTGTGTGGGCATCGCGGTGATGTCGCGGCCGTCGAACAGGATCTGCCCGGAGCGGGCGCGCGGCTTGCCGAAGATCGTCATCATCAAGGTCGACTTGCCGGCGCCATTGGCGCCGATCAGCGCGACGATCTCGCCCGGGCTTATCGCGAGATCGACGCCTTTCAGCGCCTCGATCTTGCCATAGGCGGCACGAAGGCCGCGGATCGCCAGCATCGGCTGGGCGGATGAAGCGTTCATGGAGCGCTCCGTTCCTCGCGGACCGGAGCTGTATCGCTCCCTCCCCCTGAAAGGGGGAGGGGTGGGGAGGGGGGCAATTCGCGCGCTCGTCTCTCCATGTTTGCAACGAGGTTGGCAAGCACGCCTTGCAAATTCTCGAAGACGTCGTTGTTCCAATACCGGACGACCGCGATTTTCTTTTCGGAGAGAAAGCGCGTGCGGCGCGCGTCCGCTCGCTTCCGTTGAGCAGCATGCTGGCCGCCATCGAGTTCAACGGCAACGCGAAGTTTTGGACAGTAGGAGTCGAGGGTGAAAGCGCCGATCGGATGCTGCCGTCTAAAGTGAAAGCCATTTAGCTGGCCACGACGAAGCGCACGCAAGAGCCTGGTCTCTGCTTCCGTCATATTACCGCGTAGCTTCCTTGCACGCGCGGTCATCGCCGGTGTGCGCGAGAAACGCAACCCCCTCCCGCTGGCTTCGCGATCGACCTCCCCCTTGCCGGGGGAGGTTGGCAGGGTGCGCGGGGCGGTCACGGGCTGCTCTCCATGACGGCAATTGCTTCCTGCTCGTCGGCGCCGAGATAGGCCGCGATCACCTTGGGATCGTCGCGGACGGCTTGGGGCGGCCCTTCGGCGATCTTGACGCCATAGTCCATCACAGCGATGTGGTCAGAAATTTCCATCACGACCGACATGTCATGCTCGATCAAGAGGATCGAGGTGCCCAGATCGTCGCGGATCGAAAGCAAAAGTTCACTCAACGCCGCGCTTTCGCGCGCGTTAAGGCCAGCGGCCGGCTCGTCGAGGCACAGCAATGCCGGCTCGGTGCACATCGCGCGGGCGATTTCCAGACGCCGCTGATCGCCATAGGGCAGGTTGCCGGCGGCATCATCGGCGCGCTCGAGAAGCCCAATGCGGTCGAGCCATCGCTTGGCCTGGTCGATCGCGTGTTTCTCCGCCGCGCGCCAGGAGGGAACGCCGATCAGACCGAGAATGGTGAGGCCCGAAGCCAGCATCAGCGCGTTGTGTTGGGCAACCATCAGATTCTCGAGTGCGGTCATCCCGGGAAACAGCCGGATGTTCTGGAACGTGCGCGCCACCTTCGCCTGCCTGGCGATCCTGAAATCGTTCAGGCGCTCAAGCTGGATGCTGCGGCCACCCTCATGGGTAAGGCGGATCGCGCCCGAGGTCGGCCTGTAGAAACCGGTGATGCAGTTGAACACGGTGGTCTTGCCGGCGCCGTTCGGCCCGATGAGGGCCGTGATCTTGCGGCGCTCCGCATCGAACGACAGGTCGTTGACGGCGACGACGCCGCCAAAGCGCATGGTCAGATGATCGACGTTGAGGATGTTGTCGGCGTTCATCCCCGGCCTTCCCTGGCGAGCTCGGAGGAAATCGCCTCGCTGCGTTTCAGAAACACCGTCGGCGCCCGGTAGCCGACCAGTCCGCGGGGCCGCCAGATCATCAAAAGCACCATCGCCATGCCGAACACCAGCATCCGGTACTGATCGAATCCGCGAAACAGTTCGAAGCCGCCGATCAAGGTGAGCGCGGCAAGCGCAACGCCAAGCTGCGATCCCATGCCGCCGAGCACCACGATTGCGAGCACCAGCGCCGATTCCTGGAAGGTGAAGGACTCAGGACTGATGAAGCCCTGCCTGGTCGCAAAGAACGCCCCGGCAAAGCCGCCGAACATGGCGCCGGTGGCAAACGCGGTCAGCTTGGTGGTGGTGGTGTTGATGCCTAGCGCACGGCAGGCGACTTCGTCCTCGCGCAACGCTTCCCAGGCGCGGCCGATCGGCAGGCGGCGCAGCCGGATCGTCACCCAGTTGGTCAGGAGCGCCAGCGCGAGGATCACGTAAAACAGGAACACGATGCGATGCGTCGGCGAAAATTCGATGCCGAGCCTGGCGGCAAGGCCGTCCTCGCCCGCCGTCAGCGGGATGCCGAAGAAGGACGGCCGCGGAATGGCGCTGATGCCGTTCGGCCCGCCGGTCAGGCTTTGCCAGTTGATGATGACGAGACGGATGATCTCGCCGAAAGCCAACGTCACGATGGCGAGATAGTCGCCGCGCAGCCGCAGCACCGGAAATCCGAGCATCACGCCCCACAATGCGGCGAGAATGCCGGCGAGCGGCAGGCAGGTCCAGAACGACAGCCCCAAATTGGTCGACAACAGCGCGTAGGAATAGGCGCCGACCGCGTAGAACGCGACATAGCCGAGATCGAGCAGACCGGCGAGCCCGACCACCACGTTCAATCCCCAGCCAAGCATCACATAGGTCAAAACGAGAATGCCGAGATCGAGAATGTAGCGCTGGTTGTAGAAGATCACCGGCACGAGGAAGGTGAAGATCAGAAGCAGTGGCGGGATGGCGCGGCCTGCGAAATCGAGCGCGGTCTGCAGCGGTTGCGGAACGGACCTCGTGGTCCCCGCCGGCCCCCACCATTGCCGGAACAGTTCGATGACGATGCTGCCGACAAAGACGATGAGGACCAGGATGGCGAGATCGTCGAACCGCGTCCAATAGATCAATTGTCCGGTGGGGCCCGCCTCGGTGCGGATCCCGACCATCAGCGAAAAAAGCACGAGCGCCACGAGCGCGCTGATCAGCGCCTTCTTCAAGATGAATGCGACGCCGGGCAGGCGGGAGACGTGCGTCAATTCGGATGTGGATGATGTCACGTTAGACTTTTTCGACTTCGGGGCGGCCGAGCAGGCCGGTCGGAAGGAAGATCAGAACCACGATCAGGATCGAGAACGCGGCGACGTCCTTGTATTCGACGGAGAAATAGGCCGACCAGAAGGTTTCGATCAGACCGATCAGGAGACCGCCGAGCATCGCACCGGGCAACGATCCGATGCCGCCGAGAACGGCTGCGGTGAAAGCCTTGATGCCGGCGACAAAGCCCATGAAGAAATCGACCAGGCCATAGTAGAGCAGGTACATCATGCCGGCGACGGCGGCGAGAGCGGCACCGATCACGAAGGTCATGGAGATGGTGCGGTCGACATCGACGCCGAGCAGCGCCGCCATCGTCTGATCCTGCTCGCAGGCGCGCATGTCGCGCCCCAGCCGCGTCCGCGACACCAGCCAGGTGAAGAGGGCAAGCAGCACGACGGTGGCGATGACGACGAGGATCTGCACATTGGACAGCCGCACCACGAAGCCGTCGCTCTCGAACAGGCTGTAGCCACCGGTGATGATCGGCGGCACCGGCTTGACGCGCGCGCCTTGCGCGATCTGGGAGTAATTGATCAGCACGAACGACATGCCGATTGCCGACAGCATCGGCGCAAGGCGGAACGAGTGCCGCAGCGGCCGGTAGGCGATGCGCTCCACCGTCCAACCATAGAGCGCGGTGATCGCCATCGATACCAGAAGCACGATCAACAGAATGACCGGCACCGCGGTCAGTCCGATCGAGACCAGGATCAAAAAGGAGATCAGCGCAATGAAGCCGCCGATCATGAAGATATCGCCATGGGCAAAATTGATCATGCCGACGATGCCATAGACCATGGTGTAGCCGATGGCGATCAGGCCGTAGATCGAGCCGAGCACGATGCCGTTGATCAGTTGCTGGGCGAAATAATCCATGCGCTGCCGCTGCCTGGCGCATCTTCCGGCGAGATGGAATCCGGTTTGCCGTATCAGAACATGCGCAACTGAACTCTTGACGCGGCGAGCGCCCTGGCAGGCGGACGGCGCGTCGCTCATTTCTTAACAGTGGGAACCCGCTGCGGCAACAGCGCGAGCGGTAAGTCTAAGGTCTTGTACAGAGATAGTTTTCGCGAAGCCAAGCCATCGGCCCTGCGGCGGCGACAATCGTTTGAGCAAGGTTTTCAGGAACAAAAGTTCCTGCGCAACCAACAACGGGTTCCCCGGTTGTCCCTCTTGCGGCATTCAACAAGGGAGATCCCGATGTCCAGCCAGAACCAGAATCCGGGCAAGCAGCAGAATCAGAATCCAGGGCAGAAGCCTGGCCAGCAGCAGAATCAGAATCCTAACCAGAAGCCCGGCCAGCAGCAGGGTGGTGGGCAAAAACCCGGACAGCAGCAGCAGGATCCGAACCGCCAGGGACAGAACCCGACCCAGCAGGACAAGGGCGGCCGCTAATCTCCAGTCAACGAAGTGAATGCATTGAAATCCCGCCGAAAGGCGGGATTTTTCTTTGTCAACTGCCTGCGTCCTCATCACGCCACGGCTGTATTCGCGCGAGCGGTCATCTGGACCTCTCAGGGAACCTCAACTACGGTTCCCTGGCAAGCGGCAACGTCCGGTGAATGGTTTCGATCATCTGCCGGATGGAACGACCGCGATACCAGGAGGAAATGCCGATGAACATGACCCGCCGGGGTGTATTTGCGACCGCAGGGGCCGCAGCGAGCGCTCTAGCCTTTGGAGAGCGGGCGCAAGCCCAGTCTTTCGAATTCAAGCCGAACCAGCGCTACCCCGAGGCGTCGGTCGAGATCCTCGATCCAAGCTTTACCAAATATCGCGTGTTCTCCAGCACGCTGGAGCAACTTGCGACGGGAATGCGATGGGCGGAGGGACCGGTCTGGTTCGGCGACGGTCGCTATCTCCTCGTCAGCGACATTCCCAACAATCGCATCATGCGCTACGACGAAGCCAACGGAAACTGGGGCGTGTTTCGCCAGCCGTCAAACTTCGCCAACGGCCATGCGCGCGATCGGCAGGGCCGCCTGATCTCCTGCGAACACCTGACGCGCCGCGTGACGCGCACCGAATACGACGGCAAGATCACGGTGCTGGCCGACAATTTCAACGGCAAGCGTCTGAACTCTCCCAACGACATCGTATGCAAGTCCGACGGCTCGATCTGGTTTACCGATCCGCCGTTCGGGATCGCCGGCGAGTGGGAAGGCGACAAGGCAACGTCGGAATTGCCGCACTCGGTTTACCGCATCGCTCCCGACGGCAAGCTCGGACTGGTCACCGCGGATCTTGCCGGCCCTAACGGGCTTGCCTTCTCGCCCGACGAAAAGAAGCTCTACATCGTTGAATCACGCGCACAGCCGAACCGGCTGATCTGGTCTTACGACGTCGGCGCGGACGGAATGACGCTGTCCAACAAGATCAAGCTGATCGACGCCAACGGGCCTGGGGCTTTCGACGGACTCAGGGTCGATACCGACGGCAATCTCTGGTGCGGGTTCGGCAGCAACGGCGCACCAAACGCCAAGGGCGAGGAACTGGATGGCGTCAAGGTGTTCAACCCGGAAGGCAAGGCCATTGGCTTCATCCGCCTTCCCGAACGCTGCGCCAACCTGACCTTCGGTGGCGTGAAGAAGAACCGCCTGTTCATGGCCAGCTCGCATTCGCTTTACGCGCTGTACGTGGAGGCAAGGGGCGCGGTCTGAGTCGTTCTGCGTCATTGTCGTCGCGAGGAGTGCAGGCGACGAGGCAATCCGGAGCCGGAGACAAGGCTGGATTGCTTCGCTCGCGCTCGCAATGACGCCAAAATACCGCCTCCAACATTAAGGTAAACAAAGGGTTTAAATTGCTCCTCGCAGTTTAAGGGCGTTACCTGTCCCGACAAGCCGAGAGCCTTTCGAAGAGCTTACGGAAAAAAGGGAAGCGTAGATGCCGAGATATTGGCGGATCAGTTCTTTCAGCGGCATATTGCTGGCGGCCTATTTCATTCCGACGTGGGCGATCGTCGCCTGGCGGATCATGATTTCGCCGGTGCAGGGACTTTTTGAGCGGCCGAATGTATCGGTAGCGTTCTTCATCAGCGATCATCTGCAACTGGGGTCGATGTCGATGGTGCGCATCGCCTGGCTGCTTGCGCTGAGCAGGGTGCTGGTGGTCGCATTCTTCGCGATCTTCGTGTGGTTCGCTGTTCGCGCCATGATCCGCAGGACCGAGGATCAAAAGGAGCCGCTGGCGATTGCGCTCGCGATCGGAAGCGTGATCAGTTTTGCAAGCATGATCCTCGCCTCGAAAGTCGGCGAGATCGAAGCGCTGCGCATGCATGCCACCGAGCTCCTGATGATGCTCGGCGCCGTGGTGGTGATGGTGTTCGAGCGCCCGGCGCAGGTCGAGGCTGCGACAATTGCGGCACCGAGCGAGCTAACTCTTGAGCAGGCCCAGCTCCGCAATAATGGCTGAGGCTTCCTTGACCGCGTGATTGGCGGCGGGCACCCCGCAATAGATCGCCTGCTGAAGCACTATCTCCTTGATGTCATCGGGCGTGAAGCCGCCCTCGCTCAACGCTGCGCGGACGTGCAGGCGAAATTCGTCCCATTGTCCGAGCGCGACCATGGTGCCGATCACAAGCACTCGCCTCGTGCGATGATCGAAATGCGGCCGGGTCCAGATCTCGCCCCAGGCGTGGCGCGTGATCAAATCGATGAAATCGGCGTTGAAAGAATTCCTGTTTGCGATCGATTTGTCGACCCAGGCGTCGCCGAGTACCTTTCGGCGCTGGGCCATGCCGTCCTCGCGCCGTTTCTGATCGTCCATCGAAGATCCTCCCCGTCATTGCGAGCGCTGCGAAGCAATCCATGGTGGCATCAATAAAGATACTGGATTGTTTCGTCGCTCACGCTCCTCGCAATGAGGCTATTACTTCTGCATCAAGAAGCCGATCACGGCCTCGGTGAAGGCGTGCGGCTGCTCGACATTTGAAATATGCGCAGCATCGAGAATAGTCAGCGAAGCTCCCGGGATCTGGCTGCGGATGAACTCCGCGGCGGCAACAGGGGTTGCCATATCGTGGCGGCCGGCGATCACCAGCGTCGGGCTTTTGATCTTGGGTAGGTAGGCGCGGTTATCGAGCGCGCTCAGCGCCTCGCAACAGCCGAGGTAACCTTGCACAGGCGTTGCGAGCAGCATCGACTTCATGTTCGCCGTTACTTGCGGTTCGCGTTCCCTGAAATCGGCGGTGAGCCAGGTTGCGATGACGGTGTCTGCAATCGCGGCGATGCCGCCTTCCTTCACCGCCTTGATACGGTTCAGCCAGTTGGTTGGATCGGGATAGTGACAGGCGGTGTTGGAGAGAATGATCTTGCCCAGGCGCTCCGGCGCATTGGCTCCAAGCCATTGCCCGACCATGCCGCCCATCGAAAGCCCGCACCAATGCACCTTGTCGATATTGAGATCGTCGAGGATCGCTAGCACGTCGCGGCCAAAGCGCTCCATCGAATAGGGCGGCGCCGGCACGCCGGATTTGCCGTGACCGCGGCGGTCGTAGCGGACGACGCGGAACAGCTGGGTGAGCGCCTTCATCTGCGGCTCCCACATCTTCAAGGTACAGCCCAGCGAATTCGACAGCATCAGCGTAGCTCCGCCGTCGCGTCCCTCGACAGATACGTTGAGCAGGCAACCGTCGGCATCGATCATCGGCATTGGCTCAAACCCCCGGTGTCATGCGCGGGGAAGATCCGCGCATCCATCTCAAGAAAGAAGCTCTATCAAAGATGATGGATTGCCGGGTCAAGCCCGGTGATGACGTTTCTCGGAAGAGCCGTCAGTTTTCCATCAACTTATTCCGTATCGATCGAAGCAAGCAGACGATCGATCAGGGCTTGCGAGACGCCCTGATAGGCCATCGGCTCGAATAGCTTTTTGACTTTTTCAGGACTGAGATGCGCCATGACTTTCGGCTCCTTCGCCAGCACGTCGCGCAAGGCTTTCTTTTCCGCCACAGCCTTCTTGCTCGCGGCCTCGACCAGGTGGTGGGCTTCCGCCTTGCCGAGCTTTTCCGCCAGCGCCATCGCCACCGCTTCGGCCATGATCAGGCCTCCGGTCGCATCCAAATTGGCGCGCATGCGCGTGACGTCGACTTCCATGCCCTCGGCTATATCGACGATGGAACCAAGCGCGCCGGACGTGACGAGCAAAAGGCCTGGCAGCGTCGGCCATTCCGCGTGCCAGGGGCCGGCGCTGCGTTCATGATCCCCGACTTGCGCCGAAAAGATCGTCGCCGCAAGGTTCGGCGCCATGGTGGCCGCGGCAAGTGCGGCCGCGGCCGCGACCGGGTTGCGCTTGTGCGGCATGGTGGAAGAGCCGCCGCGGCCTTCGCCCGAGGGTTCGAACGCTTCAGCCACGTCGGTCTGCATCATCAACTGGACATCACGCGCGATTTTGCCGCAACTTCCCGCAAGAATAGCCAGCACCGACGCTGCTTCGGCGAGACGGTCGCGATGGCTGTGCCATGGCGCATCGGGCAAGGGCAGTTGAAGCTCTTGCGCGAGCTTTTCTGCGACCAGCCATCCCTTGTCACCGAGCGCGGCGAGGGTGCCGGCGGCGCCGCCGAACTGAAGCGCGATCGTGTCGCCCTTGAGCCGCAGCAGGCGCAACCGCGACCGGTGAAGCGCTGCGGCATATTCGGCAAGTTTTAGCCCAAACGGCATCGGCAGCGCATGCTGAAGCCAGGTGCGCGCCACGACTGCCGTATGACGATGTTCTCGCGCAAGCCTCGCAAAACCCTTGATAGCACGGCCGAGATCGGCAAGCAGCGCCTCGATGCCCGCGCGCAACGTGAGCATGGCACCGGTATCGATCACGTCCTGGCTGGTAGCGCCCCAATGCACGTAACGCGCAGCCTCGGCGTCAGCCCTGGCGACGTCGGCGGTCAGCCGCTTGACCAGCGGAATGGCAAGATTGCCCGAGCGCGTGGCGGCATCGGCCAGCGCAGCCATGTCGAACGCGACGGCCTTGCAGGCCTTCGCAATCGGACCCGCCGCTTTGGCCGGAATCACGCCCACCTCCGCTTCGGCGCGCGCCAGAGCTGCTTCGAAATCGAGCATGTGCTGCAGGCATGTCGCATCGTCGCAGATGGCGCGCATGGCACCGCTCGACAGCATCGGTGCGAGCAGGGGCGAGAGCTGTGTACTCATGATGGGCTAGTGGAGTGGATTTGACATTCGCTACCCTACTAGCCGCGAGTTCGCAAGCGAATGTCAAATCCAAAACTCCACTAGATACCAATATTTGGCTAGTGTCCTGATTCCGAAGTTCGCATCGTTTTGCGGCGACCTCGTTTGCGAACTTCGGAATCAAGAGGACACTAGCAAGTCATTGTTTCTAGTGTGGCTTTGGCTCAGAAGTCCGCATGACGAAGTTGCCGCGGCAATGATGCGGACTTCTGAACCGCCACACTAGCGGTCTTTCGATTCCAACATTCGCAAAGGTGCCTGCCGAGAGGGCGCGCGAATGTTGGAATCGGACCGCCAGCGCCTAACCATCCTGATCGGGCTGTGCCAATCCCAAAGCGCGAACGCAAGCCTGCCGAGACCGCGAAATATGCATCTTTCTTTTGGGCCAATCGTGCTTTACTTGGAACAAGACTTAAAAAGCGAATGGGAGGCGTAAGATGGCCATGACGATGAACGGGGAGGTCCAGCTTGCGGCGCCGCGCGAGGTAATCTGGGCCAAGCTGAACGATCCCGGGGTGCTGAAGGCGTCTATTCCCGGATGCGAGGAGCTGGAGCGGACCGAGGACAACGGTTTTCGCGCCACCGTCAAGGTGAAGGTCGGGCCCGTTTCGGCCCGCTTCAAGGGGAAGGTGATGCTGAGCGATCTCGACCCGCCGAACGGCTACAAGATCAACGGCGAAGGCGAGGGCGGGGTGGCCGGCTTTGCGAAAGGCGGCGCAAACGTGAAGTTGACCGAAAAGGAGGGCGGCACGCTGCTCAGTTACGACGTCGAGGCCCAGATCGGTGGCAAGCTTGCCCAACTCGGCCAGCGGCTGATCAACGGCACGGCCAAGAAGCTCGCGGACGAGTTTTTCTCCAATTTCGCAAACGCCGTACAAGGCTAATCTTCCACGCTAATCGTCTGAGCTAATTCCCTGAAAATGCTGGCCCCGCGGAGCGCCGTTCATAACCTGAAGCCATGCTGTGATGAGGTTGCCCATTGCGGGGATGGCCCATATTATGGCTTTGAAACGTCTTTGATGGTTGTGCTGCCGTGCAACGCGGCGGCTTTAGAGAGTGCTGAATGGCCAAAATCTCTTTGATCGTGAACGGTAATCCGGTGAACGCCAATGTCGATCCCCGCACCCTGCTGGTGCAGTTTTTGCGCGAGAATCTGCGGCTCACCGGCACCCATGTCGGCTGCGATACCTCCCAATGCGGGGCCTGTGTCGTGCATCTCGACGGCAAGGCAGTCAAATCCTGCACGACACTTGCGGTGATGGCCGACGGGCATGAGGTCCGCACCATCGAGGGACTTGCCGCCGACGGCGCCCCGCTGCATCCGATGCAGGAGGCCTTCCGCGAGCATCACGGCCTGCAGTGCGGCTTCTGCACGCCCGGCATGATCATGACCGCGGTCGATATGGTCCATCGCAAGGGCCACGACCTTTCCGAACAGACCATCCGCGAAGAGCTGGAAGGCAATCTCTGCCGCTGCACGGGCTACCAGAACATCGTTTTGTCGATCGCCGCCGGCGCCAGGGCGATGGCCAAATCCGACCTTGCATAACGCGCGTCAGCGCAAGGCGACAGGAATACCCAGGGAATACCGATGTACGAATTCAAATATCATCGTCCGGCGACCGTGCGTCAGGCCGCCAATCTCCTTGTCAAGAACGAGGATGCCAAGGTGATCGCTGGCGGCCATACCTTGCTGCCGGTCATGAAGCAGCGCCTCGCCAGTCCCCCGCATCTGGTCGATCTCTCTCACATCGAGGGGCTCGACAGTATCGAGATGAAGGGCCGTTCGCTTGTCGTTGGTGCTACGGCGACCCATCACGCGGTCGCTACCTCGGCCGTTGTCGGCGAGGCGATCCCTTCGCTCGCTTATCTCGCCGGGCTGATCGGCGATCCCGCGGTGCGCCACAGGGGCACCATCGGTGGCTCGCTCGCCAACAACGACCCGACCGCCGACTATCCCGCGGCCTGTCTGGCGCTGGGCGCGACCATCGTCACCAACAAGCGCCGCCTCAAGGCGGACGAATTCTTCAAGGGCCTGTTCACGACCGCGCTCGAAAGCGACGAGATCATCACAAAGGCGATGTTCCCGCTGCCGAAAAAGGCGGCTTATGTGAAATTTCGCAACCAGGCTTCGCGTTATGCGTTGGTAGGGGTATTCGTCGCCAGGCGTCCGTCGGACGTGCGCGTCGCCGTCACCGGCGCAGGCTCCGAGGGCGTGTTCCGCCTCACCGCGTTTGAAGAGGCGTTGAAGAAGCGGTTTTCGGCGAAGGCGCTCGATGGCCTGACGGTGCCGTCAACCGGTCTCAACAGCGACCTGCACGGCAGCGCCGAATATCGCGCGCACCTGATCGCGGTCATGGCGCGGCGTGCCGTCGAAGCCGCGACCGCGAAATCCTGAAGCGTCTGAAAATTCTGTTTGATCAAGGTTGGCTCTCCCATGGCTGCATCGGCGTTACCGAAATCCGTCGATGCGATGCTTGGGCTGTTGTCCTCGCGCGGCTATTTCGCCGAGCGGTCGCTGGCGACCGTGACCTACCTGTCGCTGTGCATGGGCCGTCCGTTGTTCCTGGAAGGCGAGGCCGGCGTCGGCAAGACCGAAATCGCCAAGGTGTTGTCGGCGGCGCTCTCGCGCAACCTGATCCGGCTGCAGTGCTACGAAGGCCTCGATGTCGCTTCCGCCGTCTATGAGTGGAACACCGCGGCCCAGATGATCGCGATCCGGCTTGCGGAAGCGGCCGGCGATACCGACCGCGGGCAGCTCGAGAGCGACATCTTTGCCGAACGCTACCTGATCAAGCGGCCGCTTCTGCAGGCGCTCGAGCCGGATGTCGCCGGCGCGCCGGTCCTTCTGATCGATGAACTCGACCGCGCCGACGAGGCGTTCGAGGCCTATCTTCTGGAAATTCTCTCGGACTTCCAGGTATCGATCCCCGAATTCGGCACCGTGAAGGCCCCGCAGCCGCCGATCGTCATCATCACCTCCAATCGCACCCGCGAAATCCACGACGCGCTGAAGCGGCGCTGCCTTTATCACTGGGTGGATTATCCCTCCGCCGAGCGCGAGCTTGCGATCGTCAAATCGCGCGTGCCCGGAATCTCCGCAAAACTGTCGGAGCAGGTGGTGCGCTTCGTGCAGGCGCTGCGCGATCAGGATTTTTACAAGGCGCCCGGCGTCGCCGAGACCATCGACTGGGCCACCGCGCTCACCGAACTCGACGCCCGCACGCTCACGCCGCAGGTGGTCGGCGACACGCTTGGAGCGCTCCTGAAATACCAGGATGACATCGCGCGCATGCAGGGCGATGCCTTGGCGAAGGTTTTGAAAGAGGCAACGAACGAGAGTTAGGTGCCCGCGCAGGCTGTTCAACCTCTCCCGTCGGGAGAGGTCGGCGCGAAGCGCCGGGTGAGGGGGGCACCGACGAAGGATAGATCTTCTCCCAAAGGGAGAGGGGGCGCACCGCCGCTTTGACGTGAAACGTAATTGGGTTTTCCGATGCCCATCGATCATCTCGCGCCTCCGACCGGTCAGATGGCCGACAACATCATCGGTTTTGCGCGTGCCTTGCGCGCGGCCGGGATTCCGGTCGGGCCCGGTGCCGTCATCGACGCCATGAACGCGCTGCAGGTGATCGAAATCGGCAACCGCGCCGACGTGTTCACGACGCTGGAATCGATTTTCGTCAAGCGCCGCGAGCATGCGCTGATCTTCGCGCAAGCCTTCGCCCTGTTCTTCCGCGCCGCCGAGGAGTGGAAGCACCTCCTGGATTCGGTGCCGTTGCCCGATCACGCCAAAAAGAAGCCGCCGCCGGCCTCCCGTCGCGTCCAGGAGGCGCTATCGCAGGCGCAAATGACCGAAGCGCCGCAGGTACAGGAGCAGGAGCTTCGACTTTCGGTCTCCGACAAGGAGGTGCTGCAGAAGAAGGATTTCGCGCAGATGACGGCGGCCGAAATCGCCGAAGTCACCCGCGCCATCGACCAGATGAAGCTGCCGCAGGCCGAATTGCGCACCCGCCGCTTCAAGCCCGATGCGCGTGGGCAGCGGCTCGACATGCGGCGCACGCTGCGCGGCTCTCTGCGTACCGGCGGCGATATCATCGATATCCATCGGCTCGGCCGGATCGAGCGGCCGGCGCCGATCGTGGCACTCCTCGATATCTCCGGCTCGATGAGCGAATATACCCGCCTTTTCCTGCATTTCCTGCATGCGATCACGGACGCGCGCAAGCGCGTCTCGGTTTTTCTGTTCGGCACGCGCCTGACCAATGTGACGCGGAGCCTGCGTGCCCGCGATCCCGACGAGGCGCTCGCCGCCTGCTCGTCGGCCGTGGAGGATTGGGCCGGCGGCACCCGCATTGCGACTTCGCTCCACACCTTCAACAAGCTCTGGGGGCGGCGGGTGCTCGGGCAGGGCGCGATCGTCCTTCTGATCTCGGACGGGCTGGAGCGCGAGGCAGATGCGCGTCTGGCGTTCGAGATGGACAGGCTACACCGCTCCTGCCGTCGCCTGATCTGGCTCAACCCGCTGTTGCGCTATGGCGGCTTCGAAGCCAAGGCGCAGGGCATCAAAATGATGCTGCCCCACGTTGACGAATTCCGCCCGGTGCATAATTTGAGTTCCATCAAGGGTCTGATCGAGGCACTTTCCTCGCCGCCTGCGCCGCACCACCGCAGCATGATCCGGTCCGTGGCTTGAAGGTGAGGCCAGAAAACACGATTGGAAAGAGGCGAACATGCTCAATCGCGATGAAGACATTCTCAAGGCGGCCGAGGACTGGCAGAAGGCGGGCCATGGCGTCGCGCTTGCCACCGTAGTCGAGACCTGGGGCTCGGCGCCCCGGCCGGCCGGATCAAGTCTCGTCATCAACGATGAAGGCACTTTTCTGGGCTCGGTCTCCGGCGGTTGCGTGGAAGGCGCTGTTGTCACCGAGGCGCTCGACGTGATCGCCAGCGGCGAGCCGAAGATGCTTGAATTCGGTGTTGCCGACGAGACCGCCTGGAATGTCGGCCTGTCCTGCGGCGGCACCATCCGCGTCTTCGTCGAGAAGGTCGGGTGAAGAGCGTCGCCTTGCGAACGTCGGAAACAGGGCAATAGAAGTGAAGCTTGCAACGCTCAGAGAACTCAATGCCGAGCGCGCCGCGCGGCGCCCCGTGGTCGTCGTGACCGATACCGCAACCGGCGAACAGCGGCTGGTGAAGGCGAAGGATTTCGCCGCCGATCCCCTGCGCGCCGAATTGTCCAAGCAGTTGCGCATGGGCAAGAGCGGCACGATCGAAGCGAATGACAGAAAGTTGTTTCTCAACGTATACGCGCCGACCGCACGCATGGTGATCGTCGGCGCCGTCCATATCAGCCAGGCACTGGCGCCGCTGGCGCGCTCGCTGGACTATGACGTGACGGTGGTGGACCCGCGCACCGCCTTTGCGAGTCCCGAACGCTTTCCCGACGTGCCGCTGATCGCCGAATGGCCCGACGTGGCGCTGCCACCGCTCAACATCGATCATTACACCGCTTTCGTGGCGCTCACACATGACCCGAAGATCGACGATCCTGCGCTCCTGCACGCTTTCGAGCGCGATTGTTTCTATATCGGGGCGCTCGGTTCGCGGAAAACCCATGCCAAGCGCGCCGAGCGCCTGAAGGCGCAAGGCGCCAAGGACGGTGATATCGCCCGCATCCACGCCCCGATCGGTCTTTCCATCGGCGCGGTCTCGCCTTCGGAAATTGCGGTGGCGATCATGGCCGAGGTCACGGCGCAGTTGCGTTTACCCAAAGAAAAAGAAGCCGCGGCATGAAATTCGGTCCTGCCAGTCCGGTGGATGCGATCGGTGGCGTCACCGTTCACACCCTGCGCCAGGGTTCGCTGGTACTCAAGAAGGGCACGACCATCGGGCAGGCGGAGGTGGCAGCGCTTACCCGTGCCGGGGTGAAGGAAATCGTCGTCGTAAGGCTCGATGAGGGTGACGTCTCCGAGGATGTCGCCGCTGCCGCCGTTGCGCAGGCCGTCGCCGGAGACGGCATCAATGTCGAGCGTGCCTTTACCGGCCGCGCCAATCTGTTTGCGGCAAGAGCCGGCGTTCTCGTGGTGGACCGCGTCGCCGTCGACCGCATCAACGCCGTCGATGAAGCTATCACCTTTGCAACGCTCCCCGCCTTCAAGCCCGTGGTCGAAGGCGAAATGGTCGCGACCGTCAAGCTCATTCCGTTCGGGGTGGAGGCGAGATTGCGCGACGCGGCGGTTGCGGCGGCAAAGGACGGCGCGTTGCGGATCGCGCCTTACAAGATCAAGCGCGTCGGCGTGATCTCGACGCTTCTGCCCGGGCTCGCGCCGAAGGTCGTGGACAAGACGTTGAAGGTCACCGCCGAGCGGCTGGCGCCCGCCGGTGCAACCATCATCGCCGAGCGCCGCGTTCAACATGATGAGGCGGCGCTCAAGGCGGCGCTGAAGGAATTACTCGATCGCGGTTCGGAGCTCGTCATCGTCTTCGGTGCGTCTGCGATTGCCGACCGGCGGGACGTGATCCCGGCTTCGCTCTCAGGTATCGGCGGCACGGTCGAGCATTTCGGCATGCCGGTCGATCCCGGCAACCTGCTCCTGATCGGCAACGCCGGTGGCGTGCCGGTGCTGGGCGCGCCCGGTTGCGCACGATCGCCGGTGGAAAACGGTTTCGACTGGGTGTTGATGCGCCTGTTGGCCGGCCTGAAGGTCACGCGCGCCGAACTCACCGGGATGGGGGTCGGCGGACTGTTGATGGAAATCGTGACGCGGCCGCAGCCCCGCGAAAGTCGCGCGCCCGACAGCAATCGCCACGTCGCTGCGATCATTCTCGCCGCCGGCCGTTCGACCCGGATGGGAGGTCCCAACAAGCTGTTGGCCGAACTTTCCGGCAAGCCGCTGGTCCGTATCGTGGCCGAACAGGCGGTGGCATCCAAAGCAAAAGGCGTCGTCGTCGTCACCGGGCACCAGGCCGAACTGGTCGAGGGAGCCCTGAAGGGCCTGAAGGTTAAGTTCGTGCGCAACCCGGATTTCGCGCAGGGCCTTGCGACTTCGGTGAAGGCAGGCATCGCCGCAGTACCGGAGGAGGCCGATGGCGCAGTGATCTGCCTTGGCGACATGCCGATGATCTCCTCGCAACTCATTGACCACCTGATCGATGCCTTTGCACCGGATCGGGGCAATTTGATTGCGGTCCCCGTCAGCGGCGGGCGGCGCGGCAATCCGGTATTGTGGTCGCGCCGCTTCTTCAACGAGTTGATGACGCTCGACGGCGATATCGGCGCCCGTCATTTGATCGCCAAGCACAACGAAGCGGTGGCGGAGGTCCCGGTGGAAGGCGACGGCGCGTTTCTCGATATCGATACGCCGCAGGGGCTTGAAGCCGCGCGTAGCGGGTGATCCGCCTCGATTGTTGCGTCGACGGCTTGGAGTTTCACAGCTAGCGCCGGCAAGGCCCGAGGCAGAGCAGCTCGCTGATTCAGTCAAATTTTAGTTATGTGAAATCAATTACTTATGACGTAGATTGACTGTGACTGACCGGTCAGTCATATTTTTATTAATGACAAAGTCCCGATCCGATAAATTGGCCGGACACCCGCAAGCTGGCGCGAAGTCGCGTCGACGCGAACGTGCGACGAGGGCTGCCGCGGACGGCGCGCAGGCCGTGCGGAAGATATCGGCGGCGGCGCGACCCGCCAACCGCGCCGAGCGCGCGGCCGATCGGCGCCAGGCCATCATCGATGCAGCGTTCGATGAGTTCATCGACCGCGGCTATGCCGCCACAAGGCTCGACGACGTCGCAGGGCGTGCCGGTGTCGCCAAGGGCACCATCTATCTTCATTTCAGGGACAAGCAGGCGCTGTTCGAAGAACTGGTGCGGACCGCGCTCGTGCCCTTGATCGGACGCCTGGCCGCACCGCCCGCATCGGGCGGCTCCATTCGTGCCGCGCTGGAAAATTTTGCCGAGAATTTCGTCAACGAAGTTGTCACAACGCGGCGCGGCGCCATCGTCCGCCTGATTGTGGCCGAAGGGCCGCGTTTTCCCGACATCGCCGATTTCTATTATCGCGAGGTGGTCTCGCGGGGTCTTTCCGGCATGCGCGCGCTGATCGAACTCGCCATCCAGCGCGGCGAAATCAAACAGCAGGGTTTGAGGGATTTTCCGCAGATCGTCGTGGCGCCGGCAATGGTCGCCGTGATCTGGCAAGGGCTGTTTGGCCGGCACGCGCCGCTCGATGCCACGGCGATGTTTCGCGTCCATCTCGATTTGATCTTTGGTGAACGGAGGGCGACATGACCTCGTCCAGCGCAATGAGGCGAATTCTGGTCGGGCTCGCGCTCGCGGCTGCGCTCCTCGGCTGCAACGAGCCGCGTAATCCCGGTTACCAGGGCTGGGTCGAAGCCGACATGATTTTCGTCAGTCCCGACGAAGCCGGGCGCGTGACCAAACTGAATGTGCGCGAAGGCGATGAGGTGAAAACCGGCGATCAGCTTTTCTCGGTCGATGACGATATGCAGCAGGCCAATCTCAACCAGAACAAGGCGACGCTGGCTAACGCGCAACAAAGCTATGACCGCGCAGCGTCGCTGAGCAAGACCGGCTCGGGGACCCAGGCCGCGCTCGACGCCGCGGTTTCGGCATTGCGCGTCGCCGAGGCGCAAGTCGTGACCTCGCAAACGCGCCTTGCACGGCGGATCGGCTATTCGCCGCTGAGCGGCACCGTTCAGCAGATTTATTTTCGCGAGGGCGAAACCGTGCCGGCACAGCGGCCGGTGATCTCGATCATGCCGCCCGGCAACATGAAAGTGCGGTTTTATGTGCCCGAAGCCGATTTGCCGAAACTGGCAATCGGTGACGAGGTGCGCGTGACCTGCGACAATTGCTCGGCCGACCTGACGGCGAAAATCTATTTTATTGCGACATCGGCGGAATACACTCCGCCCGTGATTTACAGCCTCGATGAACGAAACAAGCTCGTTTACCTCGTCCAGGCGCGGCCGGCGCGGCCCGATGCCTTGCGGGTCGGCCAGCCCGTCAGCGTTTTCCTCAACCCCAAGACACCGGTGGCGGACAAGCGGTGAGCGCAATGCCGGAATCCTGGTCCGATATCGCGATCGACGTTCGCGGGCTTTCGAAATCCTTCGAAGGCCGCGAGGTCGTGCATGACCTCAGCATGCAGGTCAAGCGCGGCACGATCTACGGCTTTCTCGGTCCCAATGGCAGCGGGAAGACCACGACCATCCGCATGCTGTGCGGCCTGTTGACGCCCGATAGCGGCGAGGGCAGGTGCCTCGGCTACGACATTCGCCGCGACGCCGACAAGATCAAGCGCAAGGTCGGTTACATGACGCAGCGCTTTTCGCTTTATCAGGATCTGTCGGTGCGGGAGAACCTTGAATTCGTCGCGCGTCTTTACGGTATGCCCGATGCGTCCGGTACTGCGCGCGACATGATCACGCGGCTCGGCCTGAGCGGTCGCGAACGGCAGCTCGCCGGCGAACTCTCCGGCGGATGGAAGCAGCGATTAGCGCTCGGCGCCTGCACCTTGCCCAACCCGCAACTCCTGCTGCTGGACGAGCCGACCGCCGGCGTCGATCCCAAGGCGCGGCGCGATTTCTGGAACGAGATCCATGCGCTCGCGGCGAGCGGGCTCACGGTGCTGGTCTCTACTCATTACATGGATGAAGCCGAACGCTGCCACGAGATCGCCTACATCGCCTACGGCAATCTTTTGACGCACGGCACCGTGGAGAACGTGATCGCCAAATCGGCGCTTTCGACCTACGCCGTCACCGGCGACGATCTCCACCTGCTGCAAGACGAGCTCGCCGGCAGGCCCGGTATCGACATGGTAGCCCCGTTCGGCAACAGCCTGCATGTATCAGGCCGCGACCGCGCGGTGCTCGAGGCCACCATCGCACCCTGGCGCGAAGACAGGCGATTCAAATGGCAACAGAGCGAGCCGTCGCTGGAGGATGTGTTCATCGAATTGATGACCCGCTCGAAGGATAATTTTCAGTGAGCGTGACGACCCTGCCAGTCGAGCGAAGCGAAGTCGCCGAGCCGCGTTTCGGCTTCTGGCGGCGCACCTTTGCGATGATGGTCAAGGAGTTCATTCAACTCCGGCGCGACCGCGTATCGTTCGCGATGATCATCATGATTCCGGTGGTGCAGCTTTTGCTGTTTGGCTATGCCATCAACACCACGCCGCGCAACTTGCCGACCGCCGTGTTGCTGCAGGAAGATAGCGATCTCGCCCGCTCGATCCTGAAAGCGCTGGAAAACACCTCCTATTTCCACTTCGTCCGCGAAGTGCACGATGTCAACGAGTTCGATGACCTTTTGACTTCCGGCAAGGTGCTGTTCGGGGTGGAAATCCCGCGTGGCTTCGAGCGCGCGGTAAGGCGCGGCGACTATCCTGCGCTGCTGGTCGCGGCCGACGCCACCGATCCCGTGGCGGCAAGCTCCGCGCTGTCGTCGCTCGGCGTCCTGGTTCAGACGGCGCTCGCGCATGATCTCTACACGGGCGATCCGCCGACGCTGCCGTTCGAGATCCGCGCCCACGCGCGCTACAACCCGGCCGCCTCATCGCGGCTGAACATCGTGCCAGGGCTGGTCGGCACCATTCTTACCATGACCATGCTGATCTTCACCGCGCTATCGGTGACGCGCGAGATCGAGCGCGGGACCATGGAGAGCCTGCTGTCGATGCCGATCACGCCGGTCGAGGTGATGCTCGGCAAGATTGTTCCTTATGTGCTGGTGGGTTTCATCCAGGCCATATTGATCATCGGCATCGGCGTGTTCCTGTTCGGGGTGCCGGTTCGAGGCAGCCTGGTCATGCTGGCGCTGCTCTCGACGCTCTTCATCACGACCAATCTTTCGATCGGCTACACCTTTTCGACTATCGCGCAGAACCAGCTTCAGGCGATGCAGATGTCGATCATGTTCTTCCTGCCGAGCATTCTTTTGTCGGGCTTCATGTTCCCGTTCCTCGGCATGCCGGTATGGGCGCAGTATGTCGGTGAGGCGCTGCCATTGACGCATTATTTGCGGATCGTCCGCGCCATCATGCTGAAAGGCGCGACGCTGCAGAATCTCGAATATGACGCGGCTGCGCTGGTTTCGTTGATGTTGCTCGCAATGGCGATCGCGGTGATGCGTTTCCGTCGCACGCTCGACTGAGCGAGAGGATTCTTACACCTGTTTGGCGACAAGGTTCTCGACCACGGCTCCCTCGCGGTCTTCGATGATCTCGGCAATCCATTGCCGATGGCAATGCCGGTGATCGCGCTCGTAGCAGAGCAGGCAGACCGGGCCGGATTTCACGACTAGCGCGCAGAGTTCGTCGAGTTCTTCTTTCGCCTGTGGCGTTTTCAGATGTTTGGCATAGATCCTGTGAAGCATGTCGTATTTGCCGGCGCGCGCGGCCTCGCGGCCTTCCTTCGGCGTGCCGAGCCCGCGCAGATGAATGTAAGCAATGCCACGCTCGTCAAGCTCCGCCGCAAGCTGGTTTTTGGAAAAGCCGGGACGGCGCGAGGCGGAGACCGCGCGCACGTCCACTACGAGCTTCACCCGTGCCTGTTCGAGTTCATCAAGCACCGCTCTCACCGGCGTCTGTTCGTAGCCGATGGTGAAGAGCTTTTTGGACGTGTTAGCGGATCTGGCCACCTGAAAACGCTTTGATTATTCTACCCGCGCGATCAATTCCATCGCGCCGGCGGGTGCGCGAATTTTACCCTCGTGAATCACATAGGCAAAGACGTCGCGCGGGGTTTTCTTTGCTGACGCGGAATCAACGCGCGGCAGGTCGCCCGGTTCGCCGCCCTTGGCCCACAGCTGTAGCCGTCCCGCCCAGGCATCGAGCTCTTTCGGCGGATAGCAGGTCTTGATTTCGTCGTTGCCTTTCTGCAGGCGGGCGTAGACGAAATCGCCGACAACGTCCGCAATCGCCGGGTACTTGCCGTGCTCGGCAAATACGACCGGCGTTTCGAATTTGCGCAAGAGGGCGACGAAATCGGGGGCGCGAAAACTGTCATGGCGGACTTCGACCACATGGCGCAAGCCGTGCCCATCGAGCTTCCGGGGCAGGAGTTCGAGAAATTTGCCGAAATCGGCTTCGTCGAATTTCTTGGTTGGAGCGAACTGCCAGAGTACGGGGCCGAGGCGGTCGCCGAGTTCGAGAACGCCGGAATCGTAAAACCGTTTGATGGAATCGCCGGCCTCCGCCAGCACACGGCGGTTGGTGGCAAAGCGCGGACCCTTCACCGAGAACACAAAACCGTCGGGCACTTCGCGCGCCCATTTGCGAAAACTTTCCGGCTTCTGCGATCCGTAATAGGTGCCGTTGATTTCGATCGACGTCAGCTTCGAGGCCGCGTATTGGAGTTCCTTGGCCTGCGCCAGCTTCTCGGGATAAAAAACGCCGCGCCACGGCTCGAAGGTCCAGCCGCCGACACCGATATAGATGTTGCCCGACTTTTTCGGCGCACCGGGTTGCCTGGGCGACTTGCTCACGTTCGGACACTCGTCTTCGCAAAGAAGTTCCAGCCCCCAAGACTAGACAAATCGCCAGGTATTGGCCAGTTAGCCCGAAAGCTGCGCATCCGGATGCAAGTTGCGCGACGTGGGATCGGCTGTTTGCCCCTTGCGAAACGGCCGGCGCTCTCCTATCTTTCACCCAACGGCGACGTCGACGCTTGATAGCTCCGGCGCCGGGACGACCACGGAATAGTACGGCTGCGCCGGATGTACGCGCGCCCACTGTTCGTGGTCGTTGGCATTTTACCGGCTGTTTTTTACCCGGCGGGCCGGTTTTACCCCCATTCCTCATGGCTGTCTTCGGCCGGCGCCTTGGCATCCCCTTGCGGGTTCGGATATACGCTGGCGCCATGAATGACGCCATACAAACGGGGGACGTAAGGCCGACGCAGACCGCGGAGTTGCCTCAGCTTTCGGTCATCGTTCCGACCTTTAACGAGCGCGGCAACGTCGCGACGCTGTTTCGGCGGCTGGAGTCTGCGCTTGCGGGTGTTGCGTTCGAAGTGGTTTTTGTCGACGACAATTCGCCCGACCGAACCTGGCAGGTCGTGCGCGCGCTCGCACGTCAAGACAGGCGGGTGCGCTGTATCCGGCGGGTCGGGCGGCGCGGCCTGTCGGGAGCCTGCATCGAGGGTATTCTGGCCTCGAGCGCGCCATACGCCGCCGTGATCGATGCCGACCTGCAGCACGACGAGACCCAGCTTTCGAAAATGCTCAAGCTCCTGCAAGGCGGCGATTTCGATCTCGTGGTCGGCAGCCGCTACGTCGAGGGCGGCAGCGCCGAAAGCTTCAACAAGCAGCGGGCAGGGGCGAGCGCGCTCGCCACCGAAGTCGCCCGGCGCGTGCTGCGCGTGAAGATCGCCGATCCCATGAGCGGCTTCTTCATGATCAGCAGGGAGAGCTTTGAGCAAGTGGCGCCGCAGCTTTCCACCCAGGGCTTCAAGATCCTGCTCGATGTCATCGTCACCGCCGGCGGCCGTTTGCGGGTCAAGGAAATTCCCTACACTTTCGGCTCGCGCCTGCACGGCGAGAGCAAGCTCGATTCCATGGTGGCGCTGGATTTCCTGGGCCTGGTGCTGGCGAAACTGACGAACGACATCGTCTCGCTGCGCTTCCTGTTGTTTGCCCTGGTCGGTTCGCTCGGCCTGATCGTGCATTTCGTGGCGCTTTATATCTCGCTCGAAGTCTTTGATCTGGAATTTCCGGAAGCGCAGGCCACCGCCGCGCTCTGCGCCATGACCAGCAACTTCGTCCTCAACAATTTTTTCACCTATCGCGATCAGCGGCTGAGGGGGTTTGGCATCCTGCGCGGCCTGATCCTGTTCTACCTCGTTTGCAGCGTGGGCCTTCTCGCCAATGTCGGCGTGGCGTTCTCGGTTTACGATCAGGAGCCGATCTGGTGGCTGGCGGGCGCCGCCGGCGCGCTGATGGGCGTGGTCTGGAACTACGCGATGTCCGGGCTGTTCGTCTGGCGCAAGCGATGAAAATCGCCGCGAGCCTGAACGCCATGAGTTCGGACGAGGCTCGGCTTGTCCGCGATACCTCGCTCGCGATCATGGCGCTGGTGGCGCTGCGGCTGGTCGGCGCCGCCTGGACGCCACTGACTTTTGACGAAGCCTATTACTGGACCTGGTCGCAGCATCTTGCGCCCGGCTATTACGACCATCCGCCTGGTGTCGCGCTCGTCATCCGTCTCGGCACACTGATTGCGGGCAACACCGAATTCGGAGTACGGCTAATCTCGATCGTGCTGGCGTTGCCGATGAGCTTTGCGGTGTACCGCACGGCCGCGATACTGTTTGGCGGCCAGCGCGTGGCGGCGGATGCGGCCATCCTGCTCAACGTCACGCTGATGGCCGCGGTCGGCACCCTGATCGTCACCCCGGATTCACCGTTGCTGGTTGCCTCCAGCTTTGTGCTGTTCTTTCTTGCCAAGGTGCTCCAGACCGACCGTGGCGCCTGGTGGCTTGCGGTCGGAGCCGCGGTCGGCGCGGCGCTGCTGTCAAAATACACCGCGCTGTTTTTCGGTCCCGCGATCCTGATCTGGCTTTTGAGCGTTGCGAAATTACGCCGCTGGCTGATCTCGCCCTGGCCCTATCTCGGCGGCGTCGTCGCTCTTGCGATATTCTCCCCGGTTATTGCCTGGAATGCCGATCACCACTGGGTTTCGTTCATCAAGCAGCTCGGCCGGTCGCGCGTCGCCGAATTAAACTTCGCCTTCATCGGCGAATTGATCCCGACCCAGGTCGCGTTCGCAACGCCCCTTGTCTTTATCCTCGGGGTAATGGGGCTTTACGCGCTGAGCAGAGGCGACAGCGGCGCGCTCGCCGCGCGCGCCCTGGTCAGCGCGGTGTTCTGGACCATCGTCGTGTATTTCTTCTGGCATTCGCTGCATGCCCGCGTCGAAGCGAACTGGTTTGCGCCGGTTTACCCTGCCTTTGCGATTGCGGCTGCGGTCGCTGCGCATCTGACGTGGCAAACGCGCACGCAACGTGTCGTCGATTTTTGCCGGCGATGGGCGAGCCCGACGGGCGTTCTGATGTTCCTGCTTCTGCTCGTGCAGGCCAATACCGGTGTGCTCACCGGCTTTCGCCGCGATGCCACCGTTCGCAGCGTCGGCGTCGGCTGGGTACAACTTGCCCGCCAGATCGAGGCGGTTCGCGCCAGCTTCGGCGCGACTTGCGTGCTCGCACCCGACTACGGCACCACAAGCTGGCTAGCGTTTTATCTGCCAAAAAACGTTTGTGTCATGCAGCCAACGGAACGTATCCGCTGGATCAACATGGGCGACCCGGATCCCGCAACGCTTCCCGGCAAGCTTTTGTTTGTCGACGAACTGCGCAGCACCACGCAGCCTTATGTGAAGGACACTTTCGAGAGGATCGTGCGCGTCGCGGAGTTCAGGCGCATGCGCGGGCCGCTTGTGATCGAAACCTACGGCATCGATCTGCTTCAACGCGCCAAAAAGCCCGTGCTCGACAATTCGCCGCCGCCGGAATTGAAATAAGTCGCTGCGGAGAGCCGCTCGGCATAATCGGGCAATTCTGCGGCACCGGTATCCTTAAGCATTAGTACCGAAGGAACCACCTCGATTTTTGCTGCGATCTCAGTGCTCGAGGCGTGAATTTCCGTACCAAAATGGGACTGCCTCAGATCTGCCCGCACTTAATCCGCATTTAACTAAAAGTCGCCTTAATGCGGGCTTGTGCCTCTGCGAGATGGTCCGTTGGAATTCGGCGGATGGCCGCGCATGGCCGCCGTTCGCTGTGTTTGGGGAGTGCACGAGATCGAACGGCGGCCATGAGGGGATCGGGGTGGGACCAGTCTGGATTCGGTGGGGATGAGTACCAGTAGAGTTGCGTCTGTCAGTTTCGCGGCACCCAAGCGTAGAACACCAGCCCGAACAGCAAGCTCTCAGATCGTCATCGCAGGCACGGCGGCAGCCGCGCTTGCGCTCGGTTGCGCCTGGACGGTCTATGCCAACGTTTTCGCAGCGAGCCCTTATCCGCAACTCGACGGCGCCAGTGTCGATGCGCACGTGACGGCGCCGCCGGCAAGCTTCGCAGCCCGCATCGCGCCCGTTGCTTCGCAAGTCGCGCGCGTCGAATCCCCGATCCCGACGCCCGCGACCGTTTCGCCGGAACCCACGCTTTCCTTCAGCGACCGCTTCGCGGCAGCGTCCGCCCAAGGTGTCGCGCCGGCGCCGATGCCCGAAACTCCAAAGCTTGCGGAAGCGCCCGCACCGCAAGTTGAAGCCACAAGACAGGCCGAAGCACAGAAGGCGAGGGGATCATCGCGCGTTCGCCTCGCCGCGGTAGCGCCTGCGTCAGCCCCGTCCAGCGAGCCTGCGCCGCCAAGGACGGCGGGGGACTCGATCCGCGACATGGCGCAACGCGCCAAGGCGGCGGTGATGTCGATCGCTTCCAACGAAAGGCGCACCATCGTCGAGAAGCTCTGGGGCAAGCAGCCGTCGCACGGCCCGCTAATGGCCTACGCTTCCGCCGACGCCAGCGCGACCGGCAGCATCGCGTCAAGCCAGAATCCCGCGCTCGGCGGATCGCCGCCTTATGACCAATCGACCGCGGTCTACGACATCTCGGCGCACACGGTCTATCTGCCGGACGGCAGCAAGCTCGAAGCGCATTCGGGGCTCGGCCCGAAGCTTGACGATCCAGGCTCGGCCAATATCAGGATGCGCGGCGTGACGCCGCCACACATCTACGAATTGAAGCCGCGCGAGGCGCTGTTTCACGGCGTGGCGGCGTTGCGGCTGACGCCGATCGGTGGCGAGGAAGCGATCTACGGCCGCGCCGGGCTGCTCGCGCATTCGTACATGCTCGGGGCGAACGGCGATTCCAACGGCTGCGTCTCCTTCAAGGACTACAATGCCTTCCTCAGCGCCTATCACAACCAGGGCATCCGAAAACTCGCCGTCGTCGCCAGGATCGAGTGAGCGGCGAGGCCGCACTCCAAATTCCTATTCGAATTTCAAACAGCCAGTCGAACCACTTTCATCCAGACCTTCCACCATCATCACCGGGCTCGTCCCGGTGATCCACGTCTTGCGTTTCTTTTTCCGGGACACAAGACGTCGATCGCCGGGTCATCTAGAGCCTTTTCGGTTCTGATTGAATCAGAACCGAAGCTCTAATCTTTTGTTTTGACGCGTTTTCTTCACGCGAACCGGTATCCACTTCGCTCGAAAACGCTATAGCGCGAAGACGCGCGGAGCCTGTCATCGGGCCGCGCCTTGCGCGGACCCGTTGGCGCTTTTGCCCGGGCATGACGAAGGAGGAGCGCTTGCGCTCTTAATCGCACACCTGTGCATTCCCGCAGCGCGTCATTCGCCCGAGTGGATGATCGCCGACCCTCGCAAGCAGAGGGCGCAGGGAATGCCGGGTACATTTGCCCGTACCCACAGCCTCGCGTGCAACATTGAAAAAGCACACGAGCATAGTCGCCACAGGTACAGCCATGATCCGGCAATTCCCTGCGCAATGGTTTTAACGGCTTATTGCGCGCTCTCCCCGGCGATCGGGCTTTCTTGTCACCGTCATCGCGCGGATCGCTCCGCTCAACTTGGCATCGGCGTCGAGATGCCAGGACCACACGACTTCACCGTCCGCTTCTCGCGCCGTTCGTCTTCGAGCGGAAAAGCGTCCATCGCATCCCGCGCCCAACGTTCGTGACGATCGCGAAGCGCCCCTCTTTTCGGGTGCGGGATGGGCGAGATAAGCGACTGATTTGGGGAAACCGAGAAGCGAAATATTTTTGCGAGCGGGACTGGACAGATGAAATCAGCCTGGAATCGTTCGACAATTTCAGTTTTACGCGCAACCCGAATGCCAGGGGTGGCGCCCCGGATCGCAAGACCCAGAAGATGCCATTGAGGACGCGGCGGTCATTCGCCAGTGGCACGCCCCGCGGCTTTATTGGGCAGCCTCGGCTTGATGGCAGTCCATTCGTCGTCGGAGAGTTCGTCGGTCAGGGGCTTGAATCACGGCCTGGCAGTCAGGCTCAACGAGGCTCTGACCGACGGCGATTTGGTCGCGATGCGCCCGAAAGCGGACTCGTCATGCTCACTTCGGTTTTTGTCGGTCATGAACTCTTACCGGCCCCCTGAGGAAGCGACTATAATGGCATTGGGCGAGCCGAACAAAGGAGCCGCGTATGAACCAAGCACAAGTCGAGCAGAAAACCTATCAGATGCCGCCGCAGGATGGGTTTAGCGTCGCGCACTTTCTCACCGTCGCCGACGTCGAGCGATCGCTTCGATTTTACGAAACGGTCTTCGGAGGTCGCATTCTGAGCAGAGGCGACAGCAGCGGCGCACCGGGGTACATCCAGATCGCGAACACGTGGCTCCTTGTCAACCCCGGGGGCGGTCCGACACCCGACAAACCAACGGTAACGCTCAGCGTCCCCGCCAATCCCGATTTAGTCAGCAGCTTTATGAATATCCGCGTTGCAGATATTCAAGCGTGTTATAAACTTTGGCGAAGTCGAGGAGCCGAGTTCATCACGGAGCCGAAGCCCAAGTACGGCGAGACGCGCTGCTATATTCGCGATCCTGATGGCTATATTATAGAAGTTGGGCAAAGCAACCCGGGCGTTGCTTACGGCTAAGCAGCAGGACGCGTGAAAGCATCTATGGGTGACCGCGTACACTCTCTGTGAGCTGACCCTATGAAGTCTGAGAGGGATGGCATCAACCCCGCAGCCAAGCCAAGCGGAACGGGTTGCGTCGAATGCTCGGCTGTTGGCGGGTGGTGGCTGCATCTTCGCAGATGTGTCGAATGCGGGCACATCGGCTGCTGTGATACTTCACCAAATCAGCATGCATCGAAACATAACGCGGCTACGGGTCACCCGATAATCACGAGCTTCGAGCCGGGCGAGCGTTGGTTTTACGACTATCGTACTGGAGAGTTCTTCGCCGGCCCGAAGCTTCACGCCCCTCACTCGCATCCGTTGGACCAACCGGTGCCCGGACCGGCCGAAGCGGTGCCTTCAAACTGGCAAACGCTGCTTCACGAATAGGGGACGGCTCTTTGGTGTTGATGTCTGCTCATAGCCCTTCTCCGACCTCCGGCGATGTCCGCTCTAACGCGGCAGTTGGAGGAAAAGCCGACATCGGAGCGCGAGTTGCTCAATGCCATTTATGAGTAGAGGGCCTAGCCAGCTCGACTGTTCTGGATTGAATTCTTGATAGCGTGCTCTACCTCGGAGGCTAATACGCCGTAGTGCTGAGCAAGCCTGGTAAACAAGTCTCGCTTCGCCTTAACCGTTGTGAGCTTGGCAATCCTTTCGCAGTTGGTGGCCTCGGCGCGAAGCTTTTCCAAGTGCGCTTGCATATCCCTCATCCGGATGCTCCGGGGCCAAACTATTCAATCGCAGTTGGCTCGCTCTCCACCTCGCGCGCGTCGAACATCGCTTCCAGGATTATAATCGGTAGGTAAAAGACAAGCATGGCAATATCCTCCATGCCACGACAACCATCACTGCTCCGGGCCCGTTCCCAAGATAAACGACCACGTCTCCGGAACGTTTTGTCGTCTTATCCGACTACCATGTATCTTCGGCCCGGTTCATGCCGAACTTCCTTTCGCTCGTGCAGCGCCCGCACCATTCGGTGCGCGTCCCAAACCGCAGAGCCGGGAGTGTCACGGGCTCAAGCGCTGGATCGAGGCGGCCAGATTGCGGCTGCACCGCAACGTGCTCGCCATCGCCTGCGGTCGAGCGGCACCCTGGACGAAGTCCCGGCAG